>OJEW01000010.1_pt1 | contig 127104 bp, 109 predicted proteins | sample 1593861 | NCBI WGS metagenome assembly OJEW01 (sample SAMN05416806, study PRJEB24817) | seawater metagenome | isolation source: Sea water | place: Canada:Atlantic | collected 2013-11
ATTTGGACATAAAGTCCCCCAAAGTTATTTGTCTAACTATTGGGGGTCACTTCATAAAGCTTCCTTTTTTCGTAGCCAACTCATCGCTACCATCAAATGGCAGCGTATACGATTTACTTAGCGCGACTCACGTATTCACCTACGCGCGTATCGATGCGTAGCAGCTCACCAATCACGATGAATAAAGGAACGCTGACTACTGCGCCCGTTTCTAGCGTTGCTGGCTTTGAACCACCTTGAGCCGTATCGCCTTTCAGGCCTGGATCGGTCTCTGTCACTTCAAGATCGATGAAGTTAGGGGCAGTGATACTTAAAATTTCACCGTTAAATAGCGTTACTTCATAAACCAACTGCTCTTTCAGCCAGTTTTTATTTTCACTGATTGCTTCTTCGGATGCGCCCAACTGTTCAAAAGAACCGTCAGTCATCATGAAATGCCAGAACTCACCATCGGTGTATAGGTATTCCATTTCGACGTCCATTACGTCTGCACCTTCTAGCTTCTCGCCAGATTTGAAAGTACGTTCCCATGTGCGACCGTTCTTCAGGTTTTTCAATTTAACACGGCTAAAGGCTTGGCCCTTACCCGGTTTAACATATTCGTTTTCTACGATGGCACAAGGATCGCCATCCAGCATTACTTTAAGACCTGATTTGAATTCGCTGGTAGAATAATTAGCCATGTGACCTCGACAGAATATTGATGGGGTTCAGCAAACCTGCCCCAGAAAAAAGAGCTATGATAACCGAAACCCCGTTAGTGATCGAATCTTTAACCGATATTAGTCAGTCTCCAGACCCAGATAGCTGGAATCAGGTGCTCGCGGGGGCAACCAAAAAGGTTGAGGCATTACTCAAACAACTCAACATTCCTGTCACTGAACTAACGCTACGCCAGCAGGCATGTCTCGACTTTCCGTTATTGGTGCCCCAGCCTTTTATCGACAAAATGGAAAAAGGCAATGCCCAAGATCCTCTGTTATTACAGGTACTTCCTCAGCGAGAAGAGCTGGAAGCAGCCGAAGGCTTTATTAATGATCCACTTGCGGAAAAACACAGCAATTTGCAAAAAGGGATTATTCACAAATATCATGGCCGCGTCCTAGTATTGCTCAGCACGGGCTGTGCTATTAATTGCCGTTACTGTTTTCGACGTCACTTTGCTTACAGTGAAAACCGAATTGGCAAAAATGACTGGCAAGGCATTCTCGATTACGTCAGCCAAGACCCAACCATTGAAGAGCTTATTCTAAGCGGTGGTGATCCGCTGATGTTAAGCGATCAGCAACTCAAAAAGTTCATTCAGCAGGCTGAGGCAATCCCTCACTTGCAACGTCTGCGCATTCATACACGCCTACCTGTGGTCATTCCACAACGCATTACCACTAAATTAATCAATATTTTACATTCATGCCGTTTCAGTTGTGCGATAGTGCTGCACATTAACCACAGCCAAGAGCTAGATCCTATATTAATCAAAGGGTTAGACTCGTTAAGGCGTGCTGGTATTACCTTATTAAATCAGGCGGTCTTACTGCGCGACATAAACGATAATCTAGAGACTCTAATAGACTTAAGTAAAGCGTTATTTGCGGCGGGCATTCTGCCCTATTATTTGCATTTACTGGATAAAGTGACGGGCGCCCATCACTTTAACGTTAGTGAAAAAGACGCTCTGGTATTACATCAACAACTATTATTAAAACTGTCGGGCTACTTAGTGCCAAAGCTCGTTAAGGAAGAATCTGGCAAAGGGAGCAAAACCCCACTAGTATTGATATCCTAGAGTAAGCAAATAGTGGCGAGACAGAAACAAACAGGTTAGTCTGTGGTGGTTTTAGTATGGATAATAAAACATCCGCTATAATTAAGACTATAGACATGGTTAATTTGCATTAGTGGTAATAAAAAAGGCATGGAAAGCAATAGAACACCGATAAAACTACACGTACCTAGCCCGACCCAGCAGCAGTTGTCTTTTTGCCAGGCAAATGTCGATGGGATTACGAATTGGGCGAAGAATCTTCCCATGGCAAATACTGGGGAAGCAGCAAGGCAGTTGTATCAAGCCATTCGTGAGTTGAATCAATTACACGCTCAACCTTTACTACGCTTCAAATTACTCGAGGTCATGCGCCCTTATATTTACTCAATAGGCACATTGCTCGCAAAACATTTTTTACAAACCTCAGTATCGCTAAACGAACGACAATTAAAAATTGCTAACCTGAGTCAGTCGTTACAAGCTCACCTCGCCACGGGCTATAAGCTCGTCGTGGTTGATAGCATCGCTGCATTGTCCCCTAGCGATAAACCCTCAAAAATAGTGACAACCTCTATTCATAGAGCGATCACGGATACCACCAGCACGATCTTGAGAGCGTTCCAACTATATTGCCACCCTCCAGAACATGCATGGTCTGAAATTAATCAGCTATTTTTCTTGGCGAAACTTCGCGATTTAGAAAATTTTAAAGTTAACGACACCCAAAACCGTTACCTCAGTACCAGCGATATCAGCGCAGCCTTTATTCGTGCACATTTATTAGGCACCGCTAAACCCAACAACTTGCGTCAACAGGATCTTATTCAGCTGTACGATGCAACAGAGCTTTGGGCTCATAGGGTCTACATAACCGACAGCGATGATGAATCTGCATTGTTCATTATTAATCTGCACCGAGACCGTGTAGCTCAATATCGTCAACATTTACGCGATGAGCAAAAGCCCCTCTTTTGCAGCTTGAATACTTCAGGCTTAGTTGAAGATTTGACCTCTTATGCGGCCAATCCTCAAGGCGCTTCTAACATCACCGTTCCTGGCAAAATGACGGACAATTTACTAACCCATGCCATTCAAGCCTGGGGGATTCATTGGCAGCGCTCGTTCCGCAGGATGCCGACAGACGGCAACTTACGCCTGTGTATTGGTCTAAGTGCCACTCATTATTATGTGGCGGGCAAAAAAGATTTCGAAAAAGTCAAAGCAGAGCTGCGTCCTTTAGAAACTGAAAAACGCCCTGGGGCCGATATAGATACTGGAAAGCGCTCTAGCGGCGATGTTTGGGATGGCGCTTTTGATGCAGGCGGTTCTGCTATACCTGAAAACAGCAGTATGAATCTTGATACGATCGATTTCATCAATAAGCATAAACAAGAAGATGAACTGGATACCACGACTAAGTACCCCGCTCATGAAGTGAGCTTAATTAATACCAGCCCAGGCGGCTATTGTCTGCAGTGGTTAGGTGAATTACCCGCGAGCATTCAAGCAGGGGAAATCCTTGGTATCCAAGAGGCAGGCGTTCAACACTGGGCTATTGCCGCTATTCGATGGATACGTCATTTAGGAAAATCAGGAACCCAGCTAGGTATCGAATTATTAGCACCTAAAGCCGAAGCAGGTGCTGCACAGCTTTTACAAAAGACAGGCAGTAACGGCGATTATATGCGCTCTCTGCTTTTGCCTGGGATTAAAGCAATTGCCCAGCCGGCGACACTTATTTTACCGCGCATGCCTTTTCGTACCGGTAATAAAGTGCACCTTATGCACCTAGATAATCACGGTCGATATCAATTGGTTAAACGCATTATTTCTACCAATAGCTTCAGTCAATTCCAGTTCAGAGACAGTGGTATTAAACCTAGTGCTCAAACTCTGCATCAGGATAACGAGCTAAAGGATGATGACTTTGACTCCTTGTGGAATAAGTTGTGACACACAGTGTCAAAATGTGACTTATTTTACACTTTTTATCTGTCATTTAAGTCCACCCACCTTATAATCAGCATTCACTGTAAAAGAGTTTCATTACATGCATTTTGCTAGTAGTCGAGATACGCTCCATTTATTGCTATTGACTCACAAACAAAGCGACGCTGAAGACTTAGTTAGCCTATTGCGCAACTCAGGTCGTGCGACTCGCGCTCACATGGTTTCCTCACTGGATGATTTTAATGCTCAAATTCAAGAAAAATCTTGGGATTTGGTATTAGCGGAACCTAAAGCTCAAAACATAGAGCCGAAAGAGTTATTCAAACAAATAAAACGTCTCGATAAAGACCTGCCTGTGATCATCCTTGCTGAAGATGTTGACCCAATGCAGCTCGAGTTTTATCTGAAACTTGGAGCTTGCGATGTGGTGCCCGAAGATGAAAGTAATTTACTTTCATTAGTGATTCAACGTGAACTATCTAATCTCAATAGCCGCAGAGCCCTACGAACGACTCAGGTTAAATTGCGTGATGCAGAAAAGCGCTGCCAATCTTTATTAGAAAGCTCTAAAGATGCCATCACCTACATTCATGACGGTATGCATATTTATGCCAACCAAGCTTACTTAGACCTATTTGGTTACCATACTGTGGATGACCTTGAAGGAATGCCTGTTATGGATATGGTTGCCAGTAGCGACCAAGAGAATCTAAAGCAATCATTAAAAAGTTTCTTAACGACCGGCGGTAATGTTGACCTGAATTACAGCGGTTTAAAAACCGATGACACTCAATTTCCGCTAACCATGTCTCTGTCTGCGGGTACTTATGCCGACGAGCCTTGCACTCAAATTGTTATCCGTGCCCTCTCGGGCAATGCCGACCTAGAAGCCAAACTAAAAGAAGTCAGCAGTCGTGATCTATTAACCAGCCTTCACAACAAACCGTATTACATTGAACAACTAGAAACAGCGGTTGATCGCGCGGTTTTAAAAGGCAATACCAGTGCTGCTATATACATCAACATAGATAATTACGGCAAAATAAAATCAAAAGTCGGCATAAACAACTCCGATAGCGTACTTTGCAGTGTCGCCAATTACTTAAAATCAGCAATAAACAAAGAAGATACATTAGCGCGCGTAGGTGAAGATGTATTTGCTTGGATCAGACCTGACATTAATGCTGAGCAAGCACTCGCAACAGCAGAAGAATTTCGCGATGGCATCGAGCACTTAGTCATCGATGCTCACTCTCAAACAGTCACCATCACTGCCAGCATTGGCGTTGCATTAATTAACGATAGCTGCAGTGAACCGGGTGAAATATTACAGCGTGCTCATCAAGCTGCTGATGCCGTTCGTAATGACCAAGGTCATGAAAAAGGGAATGGGGTTCACCTGTTTGTTGCTGAAGAAGCGGCCCCTGATAATAGTGCAGATGGCATTGAGCAACAGGTTCTAGAAGCGCTAAAAACAAACTCATTTAATTTATTATTTCAGCCATTAATCAACTTAAAAGGCGATGAGCAAGAGCATTACGAAACCCTACTGCGTATGCCCCAAAGCAATGGTCAAGAAGTTTCCGCGGGAGATTTCTTAAATGGCTTTATTATTAGTGAAGACCTCAAGCGTAAGATTGATCGCTGGGTAATACTGCACTCAACCAAACTGCTAAGTGAACACCGACAGCAGAATATGAATACCCGTTTATTCGTTAACTTGACCGCGGCATCATTAATGGATAAAACGTTAACAAGCTGGATTGCCGTGGCGCTTAAAGCAGCCAAGCTCGATAAAGACTCAGTCATTTTTCAGTTTCATGAAGAAGATGCCACCAAGTTTTTAACCCAAGCCCAAGAATTTACCGCCAACCTTAAAGAGAACGGTTACTCATGCTCTCTATCCCGCTTTGGTTGTGCCCTCAAGCCGTTCCAGACGTTAAAGCACTTAAGCCTCGATTACGTGAAAGTGGATGGTTCATTTACGCATGAGCTTAATAAACCAGAATCTTTGGCAACCCTAAAAGAAGTCTTAGCGGAACTGCATGAACAAGACATAAAAACCATTGTGCCATTGGTTGAGTCTGCGACAGCCGTTGCCTCATTATGGCAATTAGGCACCCATTTCATTCAAGGCTACTACGTACAAGCGCCACAAACTGGCATGGCTTACAATTTCTCGGATGATAACGAGTAGTCTTCCCTGCGCTTTGTACTGATTACAAGGCGCAACTCTGCTACAATTCTTGCAAACCGCTTTACCCTTATTATTGATTTGAGCCAATGTTAACGGCTCTCGACAAGTGAGACTTTAAAAATGCCAGTATATCGCAGCAAAACCTCCACTGCCGGCCGTAATATGGCGGGTGCTCGTGCTCTATGGCGCGCCACAGGTATGAAAGACGATGATTTTTCTAAGCCAATCATTGCGATCGCCAACAGCTTCACCCAATTTGTACCAGGACACGTACACCTTAAAGACATGGGCCAATTAGTTGCTCGTGAAATCGAAAAAGCCGGTGGCGTCGCCAAAGAATTCAATACCATTGCCGTTGATGACGGTATCGCAATGGGTCACGACGGTATGCTTTATAGCCTACCAAGCCGTGAGTTGATTGCTGACTCTGTTGAATACATGGTTAACGCTCACTGTGCCGATGCCATTGTTTGTATTTCTAACTGCGACAAAATCACACCGGGAATGCTATTAGCGTCATTACGCTTAAACATCCCTGTAATCTTCGTATCCGGCGGCCCAATGGAAGCGGGTAAAACCAAGCTTTCTGAGCACAAGTTAGACTTGGTTGATGCGATGGTTATCGCCGCTGATGACGAAGCATCTGATGAGAAAGTAGCAGAATATGAGCGTAGCGCTTGTCCTACTTGTGGCTCTTGCTCAGGTATGTTCACCGCTAACTCAATGAACTGCTTGATGGAAGCTTTAGGTTTGGCTTTGCCAGGTAACGGCTCTACTTTGGCAACTCACTCTGACCGCGAACAGCTTTTCTTAAAGGCTGGCCGTCAAATCGTTGAAAACGCTAAGCGTTATTACGAAGAAGATGATTACTCGGTACTGCCACGTTCAATCGCCAACTTCAAAGCGTTTGAAAACGCGATGACTCTAGACATCGTAATGGGTGGTTCTACCAATACCATTCTTCACTTATTGGCTGCTGCGCAAGAAGCTGAAATGGACTTTGATCTGAAAGACATCGACCGTCTTTCTCGCAAGGTCCCACAGCTGTGTAAAGTTGCACCAAACTCGCCGCTTTATCACATGGAAGACGTTCATCGCGCTGGCGGTATCTTCGGTATCTTGGGTGAAATTGATCGTGCAGGTCTATTGCACAACGATTTACCAACGGTACACAGCAAGAGCATGACCGAAGCTTTGGATACGTGGGATATTATGCGTAACCCATCTCCAGAAGTGATTGAGTTTTACCGTGCGGGTCCTGCTGGTATTCCAACGCAAACAGCGTTTAGCCAAAGTACTCGTTACCCAACGGTCGATGGCGACCGTGAAAATGGTTGTATTCGTAATCTCGAAAACGCGTATTCCCTTGAAGGCGGCCTAGCTGTTTTATACGGAAATATTGCCTTAGATGGCTGTGTTGTTAAGACCGCGGGTGTTGATGAATCAATCCACGTTTTCCACGGTAAAGCGAAGATTTTTGAATCTCAAGATAGCGCAGTTGCCGGCATCCTTGCCGACGAAGTGAAAGAAGGCGATGTTGTTATCATTCGCTACGAAGGTCCTAAAGGCGGCCCAGGTATGCAAGAAATGCTATACCCAACGTCTTACCTGAAATCTAAAGGTTTAGGGGCTGCCTGTGCCTTGCTAACCGATGGTCGTTTCTCGGGTGGTACTTCTGGCCTATCCATTGGTCACTGTTCTCCAGAAGCCGCTTCTGGTGGCGCTATTGGTTTATTGGAAGAAGGTGATGAGATCATCATTGATATTCCAAACCGCAGCATCAACGTACAGCTAACGGATGAAGAGCTAGCGACTCGTCGCACTGCACAAGATGCTAAAGGCTGGAAGCCCGTTGAAGATCGCCCTCGTAAAGTGAGCAGCGCCTTGAAAATCTACGCTAAGTTTGCGACAAGTGCCGATAAGGGTGCTGTTCGTGATTTAAGCTTATTGGATTAATTCTTCAATAAAACCCACAAAGGTATTTACGCTAATGTTAAATACCTTTGTTCTCCCAAGGAACGATTATGCTGCGTCCACTTTTGTTAACCGTCTTATTTACAAGCATACTGACTACAGGTTGCGCCAGCAAACGCCTTGCTCAGAATGAAAGCTATGACCTCTCCGCATTAGAAAAAGCCTCTGAGTTTGAAGGCGACTCCGAAAAAGCCCTAATGGAAGCTGAAGTAAAATACGAAGCTGCACTTAATGCAGACATGAATTTCTATGCACCACTGCATATGATTCAAGCCAATGAAGCTCTAGCTGCTGCACGCATTGCTGAGTTAAAGGGTTTACAGAGCGAAAGTATTATTGCCTCTGCAAAGGTTATTACCTTATTGCAGTTTGCCAATAATAATAAGCAAAAAGTTGAAGTTATATTGAAGCCTCTTCTTCAACAGAAACTCATACTGGAACAATTGAACAGTCCCCGAGTTTTACCTGATGAGTTTGAAGATAGCCTAGAAGATATTAAAGACTTAATTACCAAAATTGAAGAGGGTGAAAAAGATATCACGCCTTCTGAGATCGAATCAGTTCTCAAAGACCTAAACCAACTCGAGCTCGATACATTACTTGAGATTCATTGGCAGCCAGCTCAAGAAACTCTAGATAAAGCCGAAGATGAAGATGCAGATAAGTTTGCACCTAAGACATTCTTAGTGGCAGAAACACTGGTTGAGAAAACCGAAGAAGAAATTCGTCTTCAATACTCAAACCGAGAATTAGTAAGTGAAAAAGGGCTTGCTGCATTAAGGTCAGCTCAACATGCACTTTATGTTGCTCGAGATGCAGAACAATTATTAAAACTTAATAATGAAAAAGCGGAAGAAGCGGTATTAAGATTTGAATCGCTATTAGCCCAGATCGGCGTGACATTAAAAGCTCAAGACGTTCGCCACATGGCTTTGCAAGACCAAGCGACTGCATTAGCACAAAATGCTGAAACTCAAGCAAGCCGTTTAATTGTTCCGTTACAAAAGCGAATTGCTGAGTTAGAAAAACAGCTATCCTATCAAAAGGTAACTAAAGGAACGTCCACAGACGTTGTTATTAAAGCCTTAGATATTGATATTTCAGAAGTTGCTGAAACTCCAGAAGCTGTTGAAACTCCAGAAGCTGTTGAGACACCAGAAGTTGTTGAGACACCAGAAATTGTTGAAGCACCAGAAGTTGTTGAAGCACCAGAAGTTGTTGAAGCACCGGAAGTCATTGAGGCTCCCACAGCTATTGAAGAGCCTAAAACAACAGATTAATCATTCCGCTAGTAGGGCTGACTTTTAGGGAGGCTCTACTAATCTGAATTTTAGAATCTGGGATGATTATCAATCATCCCCCACCACCATATTTCGACCCGCGTCTTTTGCACGCAATAAGTATTCACCAGCCTGATTCATCATTTCATTAAGTGTTTCATATTTTATATTAGTGATGCCGGCACTAAACGCTAAACGTATAAATTCTTCTTCATTCACATCGATAAGTTTTGCGGCTAAGTGTTGTTTAAAACTATCTATCACCTGAATCGCTTGCCCGTTACTCAGCCCAGGTATAAGTACACAAAACTCTACCCCTCCCAATCGAGATACCAAAAACCTGCCAAGCATACTCTCTAATTCTCTAGAAAATATCTTCAGCACTTCATCTCCTGCCTCATGTCCATACTCTTCATTTATAAACTTAAAGCTGTCGATATCGATAATAGCCAACGATAATTCAGTCTGACTATTTATCGCTTGTTTCAATAGCTTATCGCCTGCTTCACAAAAATATCGCCTATTGTAGAGCGAGGTTAAATAATCGCGATTGGCCAAATTCTGAATTTTATTTAACTGTTCTAACGCTTCGATATTGTTCGTTACTCGACAATAGAATTCTTCTTGCTGAAAAGGTTTGTTCAGAAAGTCATCAGCCCCATTTTTAATAAATTTAATCGATAACAAACCGCCATCTTCACCCGACAATCCAATAATAATCATATCAAATTTTTCATACTGTCGACGTATCGCCTGTACTAACTCAAAACCATCCATCTCAGGCATGTTGTAATCAGTAATTACCATTTTGATATGCGGATGTATTTTTAATTGCGCCATCGCTTCAATACCGTTTTCAGCTTCTAGCACTTGGTATTTATGCGCAATTAATAACCGGGTGATGTGTTTACGATATTGCTTAGAATCCTCAACAACCAACACTTGAATACTCTGATTTTTATAGAGGCGATTAACCATATTAATCGCATATCGATACGAGTATCGTGTCTCTTTTATCACATAGTCTACAACGCCTAGCTTCACTAACTCTTCTCGACGCTCCTCTTGGTAGCTTCCGGTAAGTACGATGACAGGAAATTTTTCTTCCAATAAAAATTCAACTAACTCACCATTAGTTGCATCAGGTAATACCAAATCAATAATGCCTGCAAATAATGTTTCTTTATGCTCGCCATAGAGTAATTTTGCTTCCTTCATCGAAGAGGCAAAAAAAGGTTCAAGCTCCAGTGATTGCTGAGCAAGGTGTTTCAGTATCTTTAGAATAATGGGACTATCTTCAACAATAAGGACTTTATTCTTCATTGATAATGTCTCTGCAATATACTCGTATATCAAAGCACAAAGTGTAAATTAACTAATTTTTATTAACCTTATTTCTGTAAATAAATAAGCTAACAAAGATTAACAACCTAACGTCTAAAGCCTTAATTTTTAAACTTTGAAGCGCTGAACAGTACCTTGTAGCTCAGACCCTAACTTAGCTAACTCACCACTCGCTTGGGCAGCTTGATTTGCCTGTTCATGACACACATGAGCCAGTTCATTGATTCGAACAACATTGCGATTTATTTCTTCCGAAGCAAAGCCCTGTTCTTTCGCAGCGGTCGCTACTTGGGTATTCATATCATTAATATTTGAAATATTATCGTAGATCGAATCTAAAATTTTGCTGGATTGCGACACTTTTTCGATACCCGACTTTGCTCTCTCTCGAGAACGAGTAACGGTCTCAACAACATCCGCAGTTCCCTTCTGGAATTGGTTAATATTCTCGCGTATTGATTCGGTAGATTCTTGAGTGCGACTTGCAAGTGTTCTCACCTCATCGGCTACCACAGCAAAGCCTCGCCCCTGCTCACCCGCTCGGGCTGCTTCAATTGCAGCGTTTAATGCAAGTAGGTTTGTTTGTTCAGCAATTGCACTAATTGTGGATAAAATATCTCCGATGCTTTCACTGTTTTTTTGTAATTCTTCAATGGCTTGAGCAGCGCCCTCCACTTCATTATTTAAACGCTCAATTTCAACTCGAGCATCATCGGTTACCGTTTTTCCTCGACCGATTTCAATGGTGACATCATTCACCGCAGAAGCGGCGGTATCTGCATTTTCAGCAATGCTTTGTATCGTTGCGGTCATTTCATTAATCGCGGTCACTGCCTGTTCTATTTCTTGCTGCTGCTGCTCGCTCGCATCTCCTACCTCTTTCGTGATGCACGACATTTCTTCCGACGCTTGCGCAACTTGGATCGACCCATCTTTGACTTGGTTCACGGTATCTCGCAAGCTAGAAATTAACGCATCAAAAGAACGCGATAACGCTCCTACTTCATCATGAGATATATGATTCACTAACTTTGTTAAATCTAAGTCATCAGCAATAATATGGATTTTTTCAGTAATAGATTGAACGGGGCGATAAATTGCGCGTGAGATTATGATCATCAAACCTGACAGTAATGAAAATATAACGGTGATTATGACCGCGAGGTTTATATAGACTAACGCTGTTGTCTTAGTTATTTCTGAATTTACAAATTCGGTTAATGTATCAAAAGATTCTTCTGTTGAATGAACCGTTGCTCTCAATTCAGCCAATGAACCTGAGCTTTCATCTAGCCCCAGTGTCATTTCGTTATCCACCAGACTCTTGAAATCTTCGCGGTAACGACTAATTTTATCGGTCATTTCTTCAATGGTATAAGGCTCATACTCATCTAAAGCATTGGTAAATTTTGTATAATTCTGTTCAAACTTTGTCAGGTATTTCATATCTCGGCGCAACATAAAATCTTTTTCATTACGTCTTAACATGAGTAAATGAACTAACATTTCATGTTGCCCTGCTTCTTTTGATAATGTTTCAATATCATGAACGGCAGAGCGTAATGTGCCATACAGCCCACTTTCTGAATCAAGCCCAATTTCTGTTTGAAGAATGACGATCTGATTAAAAATTTCTTCGTAATCATTAATCAGTTGTAACAACTTGTCAGCTTGCGCGGTCTCTAAGTTTTGAGCAGCCAAAGCATCACTTAATTGAAGAATACTCGATTTCATTGCCATGGCAGAGGCTGTAAATTTCTCACTGTACTTTTCATCCTTACGGGCAAAGAAGTCTTTCTCATGCTTCCTCAAGGTTAATACGTCACTATTCAACTCTTCTTTAATCAGTAATATATTATTTAATTGTCCGATGCGACCGAACTCATAAACGCTAACCGCGGTGGTCAGAACCAATCCAATGATGACGCAACATAAGATAAGTGAGTGTTTATTTTTAATGCTAATATTGCTTAGAAAATTCATTCTAATACCCTGAAAATAATTCTACGTTCATTGAGTATAGATGAGTCTAAGTAAGCTGGAGGGTTTATGACGATATTGTTGAGTTGGCTTCCTTTTATATAACAAAAAGGAAGCTCTGATGAGTCTTTTACTACGATTACTCTTAAAAAATGAGCGCTCTAGAACTTTGAGCTAAGCGCTAAGCTGACATTCCTGCCAGGTTGCGGGGCTTGCTCTTTTACGAAAGAAGTATGCTGCCTGACCTCTTCATCGAATAAATTATTCGCTTTTAAATCAATACGATACTCATTGTTGGCAAGCATTGCCTGATACGTTACGCCTAAACTTAGTAAGTCATAGCCTAAGCTTACCTCTTCATTATCAGCGACTTGATCTTGCTTTTGAATTTGCTGCCACTGTCCAAATAGCATCCAATCAGATTGGGTTGAAAATAACGCCATGCTAGACGCTTCGAAACCCAAACCAATACGATCGGCCGGAATACGTGGCAGATCATTCGCCCTTACTCGGTCGGCCATGCCGGTTAATGTTAAACCCTCTATTAATTGGAAAGCCACATCTAATTCGCCCCCCACAAAAGTCGCATCTTGCTGAACAACGTTGTACTGGCCAAAACCATCAACTTCACGGTTGGCATTTTGGGCATAGATAAAGTCTGAAATGTTGTTCTGATACAGGTTTAATGCAGTTGTTAATTGGCCCTGAGTTTTACGCACGCCGACTTCTATATTCAAAGCCTGCTCAATCTTTAAGTTTGGATTACCGATATCATACGTCTGAGTCGCCGGATGGGCACCACAAGAAAACAGTTCTTCGGTCGCTGGGGCACGCTGGGCTGAAGTCAACGAGCCCACTAGCTGCCAGCCCTGTGAACCTGCAAAGTTAAGATCACGTACTAAGCCTAATGATAAGCTATGAGTATCAAAATCTTTGTTCTTATACTGCTCAGCGCTCAAGCCTTCGGTTTCACAAATAGGATTAATACTGTCAGGCTTACTAGGTGATAGCTTAGCCTGCTCCAAACGTGCGCCCAGCTCTATTCCCCAATCAGAGACTTTGGTTTTTCCTAACCAAAATACACCGACAAGCGAGCTGTCTGTTTTGGGAACCACGGCCTCTTCGCCCACCGCTTTAAAAGTATCTTGCGAGAACTGGATGCCTACGGCTTGAGAAAGCTTAGTTTGAAAAAGACTGTCTACTGGAGCAAGTAATACTTCACTGCGTCCTTCAAATCCTTTGCGGCGGAATTTAGTGCCCACAACGCCATCTTCAATTTCATCGTGTCGATAATCATTAAAGCCTATGCGAAATTTAACCGAATCGATTCCTTCTAGTGGCTGATCAAAACGACTGTCTAAATCAATTCGACGCTGACGCATCTCAATACGAGCGCCCTCACTTTCGTGCTGCTCATGCTCTTCAGCTGTTTCGCCTTCTACATGCTCTTCTTCATGCACATGACCTGGCAGACCGTATTCACTTTTACTTTCGCTCAACGCAATACCCACGTAGCCAGACGGAAAAGCATAACTCGAGCCAAGCGTAAGATTATTACTGTAAGACGAATCGGAATTGCCTAATGTCTCTTCAGTAGCATGCTCATCATGCGCCTCTTCAGTTTCCCCTTCCTCATGCTCGTCATGTTCAGCTAATTCAGGCAGCTCATATTCGTCACTGCGAAAGTGGCTGGCCGATACACGCCAATGCACTTCGTTACCTGAAGATAAATCGACAGAATCTGAGTGGTTCATCGCCGCCGTTTTCCCTTTATTTACCGTGTCATACTGCACTCGAATATTGGTTGATGGCTGGGCTAACCCCGTTGGAATACGTTCATCGACTACATTTACCACACCGCCAAAAGCACCACTGCCGTACATTAGCGTCGCAGGGCCGCGTAGGACTTCAATTTTCGTTGCACTCTGAGCATCGGCATTCACGCCATGATCTGGGCTAATCGTTGACGCATCTAAAGTATCAATACCATCTTGTAAAACTTTAACCCGCGCACCCGACATACCACGAACGACAGGGCGCCCCACAGACGAACCATAACTTGAGTTATGAATGCCGGGTTGTGCTGATAGGGTTTCACCTAGGCTGGTTGCGCGCTGTCTGTTTAGGTCTTCGTCTGTCAGCAGTGTTGCGGGCTGTGCCATTTCATCTTGGCCTTGATCAAAGCTATGCGCACTGATTACGACCTTATCAAGTTGAATGCTTTTATCGCGCTGACTTTCGCTCTTGTCTTGAGCAGAGTCTGCCTGAACGGTAAAGGCGGATGATGCAAGTAGCATCGCCATAACGCGACTTAGACGCGGCTGAATTAACGAATTTTTCATTGAAATACTTTCTCTTACACATAAATACTCACACATGAACGCTTCACATAACGCACATTAAGCAGCATTTATATATTTTATATCGGTCAATTGGGTGTAATAACGAATAAAGATTAAGCTAAGAAAGTAAGTGGTGGCGCGCGGGTTGGTGGCGAGTAATCTCGATTAAAAGATGAGTGCAATGGTACTAAAACGACAAAAGGCTGATTAAATAGCGGATTAAGTAAGCTGATCGCAGGAGGAAGTATGCCTCCGTCTGCGCTTTGGTTTAATAAGCAAAATTCACAGTGCGTATCCGTGCTCAAAGCATCATGGGCCAATTGCTCATGTAAGCTTTGCAACGCAGCCACAGCTATCAGTAAGACACTGAGCAGCATAGGTAGCTGATTAAAACGCAGCCAACGCGTGAATGTAAATTTAGTGGTCACAAAAACAACCTACTTTGAGTAAGACGTACTGCTTTGATCAAACAAACGGGCTTGATACGTTATAAAATAACACTTTGGTGCTAGTTTGCACAAAGCTCTGATCAAAGTAAAGCTGGCTAAAGCGTTTAGAGTCAGTTTATTTGTAAATTTAAGCGACATAGCACTATACGAATACTAGCGGCGATTCCAGGTAAGACACTCGTCTAGGGTAATGCCTTTACCACCAAAAATATCTAAAGCACTGCCAATCGTGAGATCGACCTTGCCACCAGACAGTTCATCTACTCGCTTCAAATCTTGTAAAGAGCGAGCGCCACCGGCGTAGGTCACTGGAATGGAGGCGTGCTGGCCTAATAACGTTACCAGCTCTTCATCGATACCGGCCTGTAAGCCTTCTACGTCTGCAGCGTGAATCAAAAATTCATCACAATGGCTGGCTAGCTCAGTTAATGTTTGGCCATCAACCGCCGTTTCTGTCACGGTCTGCCAGCGGTCGGTAGCAATATTCCACCCCGTATCTGTACGGCGACAGCTAAGGTCTAATACCAAGCGACTTTTACCTGTTTCAGCTTTTAAAGCTTCTAAACGCTGCCAAGAGAATTGCCCACCTTCAAATAAATAGGAAGTTACAATCACGTGGCTTGCCCCGGCTTGTAAGAACTCAGCAGCATTGCCGTGATTAACACCGCCACCAAACTGTAATGCATTTGGCCAGGCCGCTAATGCTTTTAATGCTTCTTCCTTATTACCAGGGCCAAGCGCAATAACGTGCCCGCCTTGTAGATTATGCTGGCGATAAAGCTGGGCATAATAAGCAGCGTCATACTGGCTAACAAAGTTAGTATCAGCACCTTGATCATTCAAGCTGCCACCTACGATTTGTTTAACCTGACCTTGATGAAGATCGATACACGGACGAAACTGAGTCACAATGGCTACCTATAAAAGCTATCAATAAAGCGAGTATTACAAACTGTCTATAAAAGAGATCCATTATATCGGATATTAAAAGCCCGTGTCAGCTTAGCGTTTTGGCACGTCATCTATGTCCGGCTCATCATTGTCTGTTCCATCAAACTCTTCGTCATCACTGACTGTCTCATCGACATCAGAAGCCTGATCATCAGAACGTGCATTTTCTTCTTTCAGAGCTTCTAACTCGGCTTCTGCTTTCTCTTCGGCGGCTTCTTCTGCAGCCGCTCGACTCGCAGAGATTTGGCCTTGAAAGTAATCAACTAGCGCTTCTGTCACCGCTTTTTCTGTCGGCTGAAATTCTGTTTTCACCAGTACAATTAAAGACTGCGCATGAACATGCTCATCTCCTTTTGGATGGGCAACCACATTACCTTCTTTGGTCACATAGCCTAATGCGGTACCTAAGTTGGCTTGAATCAAAGCATTTACAACATCAGCCCACGGCTCACCTTCAAGCCATACCGGGTAGCGATGAGGGTGGTCGTTAGCACGAGTAAACATATCTTCAATGATTACTTCTGATCCTGGAGCATCCATCGAGCGCACAATAATTTCTGGGTACGAACGAATCGGTCTTAATACCGATTTTACACCGAGTGCTTTCATTCGTGGTCGGTTTTCATCCACCACGCATTCAATAATGGTTTTATGGCACGCGTGTAGCTCATTCAGGCGATGAGCAACATCAAAGGTGAAACTATCACTATCGCTGGCATATTCGTTGCGCGCTAAAACCACGATGTGCTTAGCGCGTTCTGCGCCAGCACGTGCTAAATCAGCAGGATTACTCGGCGTGCCATTAACATGCACAGCGCCTAATTCACGCAGTGAGTCAGGCAGGCCCGATGTAAAATCAGTATTTAACAGCTGGACAGGAATATTTTCATAATCAGAGTTTTCACGAATCTGTGTGATCAATCGAATAAAGTAGTGCTCGCGATTATATTTAGGCGCGTTGATGATTAAGATGTGTTCTTCCATATTCCAATTCCAATGTCCTGTGCGAATTTTTTCTCGGCGGGCGATACGAAAATCGACATAATCGCTGATTAAAAATGTCATTAGCGTAATGCCACAAAAATAAATCAACCCAATGGTGGCTGCTTGCCCATAGGGCGTTGCCGGAGATAAGTCACCAAACCCTACCGTTGTAAGGGTTGTTAGAGTTAGCCAAATCCCCTGCCACAACGTCATACCTTCTAAATAAACCATTAAGCCTGCATGAATGCTTATTAACACAAGCATAATAGCGGCGGTTCGCATGATCGCCCGCTTAATGGTTTTATCCGTTTGATAGACAGCATGACGAACTCGCTGCTGATGGCGAATAAAACGTGTGAACTTGCTCAAGTGTATTCCTTCAGATGATCGACAAGATTCTTATAACATAAATAAACTATAACATGATATTAACCCATGCCGTCTGTACATATGTACTGTTGATACTCTCGGTATCTCACGCTAATTAGTGATAGTATTTAATCAATTAATATCTGTATAGAGTAGATAATGGTCAAACCAACCTTAGCAGTAATCGGTAGTGGTATTGCAGGCTTGTCAGCGGCGTGGTTGCTGAAAGATAAATATCAAGTTACGTTATTCGAACGCCATGCTGAACCAGGCATGGGCGCTTATGCCGTTGATGTAGGTAATCAAGGTAAGCGTGTAGAAATAGACATCCCGCTTAGAATTATCACGGCAGGTTATTACCATGAATTGTTCAAGCTTTATCAGACCTTAGGCGTCGAGATTGAAAGAACCGATCATGCCGGAGCATTTTTCACCCATACTGGCGGTGATGTTTTTCATTATAAAAACTACAACGTGGGTAAATATCGATTCTCATTTTTAAACAGCCCCAAGCGCTTATCACGTACCAATTTTCAACAGGGCATGGCCGCGATAAAATTCTTTCGCGACATTAAAAAAGTAGATATAGAAGAAATCAAGTTACTGACCTTTGGTGAGTTTCTAGAATCATGGCCCTCTACAAATCGCTCTTTTGTCGATGGTGTATTAATGCCAATGCTTGCTACGATTTGCACCTGTAATTATGACAATATTAAGCAATATCCTGCTCATATAATTATTGGTTACCTTACCTGTGGCGTAGCAAATGAAGGCGTGTGGAAAGCAACGCATGGTGTTGCCGATATTGTGGCTAAAATCACACAAGGTTACGAAGTCAAAAGCCATAGCCAAATTGCTAATATTACATCTTCCGGCACAGCGGTAGATATCGTCTTAGTATCGGGAGAAAAATTTATTTTTGATCAGGTTGTTGTTGCAACACAACCTCAACATGCTGGCCCTATGATAGCGAAAGATCAGCCAGCACTGGCTCATCATTTTCAACAAATCGATTTTGCTACGAGTAATATGGTTGTTCATCGCGACAGCAGTATTTACCCTCGCCCTTGGCATCAAATTTCACCTGTCTGTTATTCGGTGAATCCTAATCATCAACGCCCAATGGCGACTGTATGCTTAAATAAATCAATGCCAACGGTTAAAGATTGCTTGCCTGTTTTTCAAACGTGGCACCCAACACAAACCATCAATCCTGATACCGTATTAGCCAGCGTTACCTTCGAGCGCCCCATCATTAGTTTTGAATCGTTAAACCATATTCAAGAGATCAAAAAATCGATGCAGAAAGATAATAATCGAATTTGGTTTTGTGGATCTTACCTCGGCGATGGTATTCCGCTATTAGAAGCCGGCGTTCGCTCATCTCTCGCCGTAGCAAATGATCTAGGAGTAAAAACGCCTTGGTAGACGGTTGCTATTGATTGACAACCCGATGCGTCTTCCAAAATATTAACGCCGCAGCGATCACTTCCTGCGGCGACTCAACCTGTGGGTAGTGACCAACATCATTAAGCAGTACGACATCAGGATTGTTAATTAATTGACGGTAACGTTCAACCATATGCAAACCAGATATCGGATCTGCAGTGCCATTAATTAAGCGCAAAGGAATACGGCTATTTTCTAGTGCACCAACCCAGCGTTGACGATAGTGTTTTCGCTCTTGCATATAGCGAATAAGTTTGGGCATCACTCGAGAGCCATGATTATAATTTAATAGCTGCCAATAAATGCTGAGCTCTTCTTCCGCAATATTTTTTTTACAAATATCAGAAAATGTTTTTTTGAATTTCTTAAACGTATACAGTTTTATTAACCAAGAACCTAGTGGACTGATTAATAATTTTTGCATCAAAACCGGTCGATGTGTTTCCGGAAATAAACCGCCGTTTAATAAAATAATACTGTGAATCTTTCCCATGATTGCCAAGGGTATTGCTTCTTGCTGTGTTCCTTCATGCTGGCGCGCTAATAATTCTTGCGCGACCGTATCACCATAATTATGGGCCAGTATGTGATAGTCATGAATATCTAGCTCATTCAATAATGTTTGAAAAATATCGGCTTGATCGTGAATACTATATGGGTATTCGAGTGGTTTATCAGAAAAACCAAAGCCCATCATATCCAATGTCACTAAACGAAAATGTGCACTGAGCTCTGGCCAAATATGCTGCCAATCGATACTCGCGGTGGGAAAGCCATGAATCAATAATAACGCGGGCTTACTCATCTCTTGTAAAGAACGTTGAGCGCTGTCTCGATAGAAAATACGATAATCAATACCGAACCTTCTATAGGTAAGAAAGTTTCCCGACTGCTGCCATTGTTCCATATTTATACTCATTCTTTATTTCTCATAAGCCTTCTTTATCGCTTCGTAACGTTCTTTATTTACGCCTAAGTCAGAATGACCTAATCGTGAAGCAGAACGAATATGAAGAGTACTTTCTGTAATGAGGATTTCTACATCATCCACAAATTTAAGCCAATTACTTTCATACTCCGCATGTAAATACAGACCACTTGGCATCAACGATTTTTCTGTAATAACAGTCCCACCAGTGTCCGCTATAGCGGAACGAATAGCCGTTGCTGTTTCTGCTTGATTGGCTTTAACCCCTAACGGCTGTTGAAAGTGTTCTTTGTCGTTAAGCTGATAGGTTTGTATGCAATTAGGTTTGTCGGGGCAAGGGCGTAATTCTGAAGCATTGATCAGCCCTAAATCGCGAGGCGCTTGGCCAGCACAGCCCGCCATTAATAGCAGAGCGGGAATAACGAAAGTGACATAACATTTTTTCATTTTAGTACCCAATAATAATTAAACATGTGCTGCTAGACTAATATACTTTTATCAAACTTGCAGGTGCTAATATTATGGACGAAGCAAAGCGGCAATTTTCTCGGCCCAACGCTTATAGCCTTCGGCATTAGGGTGATAACCATCCGTCGCCATCCACTCTTTTTCGAGCGGCATTTCAATTTTTAAGTGCGTCCAATCTTGCTGCACACATAATTGACGTAAACTATTATCCAGCTGCCAAGCTCGCAACCCCAAGAATAAATTGAGTGGAAAAGGTAATGCCGGAAATAAATGCATCGGTGGCACTTGCGTAAAACAGACGTTAACCGGAGCACCTTGGCTTTCAATATTTAAACGGCGTTGTTCAATCGTATCAATGCAATGTTTTAAATTCTTCACCCACGACCCTCGTCGAGTCATTGCGGTTGTATCATTAACCCCCATGGTTAATAGAATAACGCTTGGGTCATTTTTCAGTACTTTCGTTTTTAATTGTTTATTCAGCTCGGCAATTGTAGCGCCATTTTGACCCATTGCTTGCCATGCCCAAGAGCTATCAGCGGCAGTTAAATAACGAATGACATGAGCCGTCAGCCCTTGCTGAAAATCAACCACACCAACCCCAGCCACCGTACTTTCACCCACATGAAGCAGTGATTTTTTGTTGATGCTCGTCGTTAAATTTAAAGAAAGTTTTGAATGTAAAGCAGACGTCGAATTGGCAGCAGCCAGGTTAGTCCCCTCGCTATCACGGGGGCCACTCGCTTCGGGAAGCCGGATGGTATTTGCTTTTACTGATTTACCCTGTCGAAGAATGACGGGTAATAAAGGAAGAAGAGGAGCATACAGAGAGTAACTTAATCCTCCCTGTATTTTTAATAGCGCTAGCGTGACTACTGAAGGCTTAAATGCTGTCAGCTTTAATGCTTTAAAAGCCGACACAGTAATAGCCAATTACTCTTCAAACGTACCGTTATGATAGATCTCTTGAACATCTTCTAGTTCATTCAACATATCAGAAAAACGCTCAAAGGCTGCCGCATCGTCACCCGCGATAGGGTGTTCCATTTGAGGCAAGTAGGTAATTTCTTGCACTTCAAAATCGATATCAGGATTCATCGCCGTTAATGCTGTTTTCGTTTTGAAGAATTCATTTGGAGGGGTTAATACCGTCACCATGCCATCTTCGCAATCGATGTCACTGACATCAACATCTGCTTCCATCAATGCTTCCAATGCGACATCTTCATCGTCCCCTGCGAATACAAACATCGCGCGGTGATCGAACATATGTAAAACAGAACCTTGGCTGCCTACTTTCACTTTATTCTTAGTGAAAACACCACGAATATCACCAAAAGTACGGTTACCGTTATCGGTTAAACAACCGATAAGTACCATAACGCCACCCGGGGCCATACCTTCATACAATGCTGGGACATAGTTTTCACCAACACCAGAAGTCGCTTTTGCCAGAGCTTTATCAATCACGTGAGAAGGAACTTGGTCTTTCTTTGCACGCTCGATCATTCCACGTAGTGACAAGTTAGCCGTTGGGTCTGCGCCCCCTGCTTTGGCGCAAACATAGATTTCACGGCCATATCTGGAATAAACTTTAGTTTTTGCCGAAGCCGTTTTAGCCATCGACAATTTACGGTTCTGATACGCTCTGCCCATCGTAATCATTCTTTCTAATTGCTTAAGTTGAATAGATTGTACCTATTGTTCACCCCATCGGCCAGTCATCACCACGGTCTGATCACCACTAAACTGAGTCAGATATTGATATATCTGCTAACATCGAGTTGATTTTAATAATAACAACGGGCTTGTTCGATGACTGTTCGCAATACGTATGAATATAAAAAAGGCCCTCATAGCGTTTATGGATTCCGTACTGGACGCTTTGATTTTGGCATCAATACAACCTTTATTATTTACCGAATCGGTGGCACCTTGATTGATGCTGGGCCTAGTAATCAATGGCCAACCATCAAGCGTGTACTTAAGCCGCTAGATATTCATACGCTATTAATCACACACCATCATGAAGACCATAGTGGTAATGCCAATCGCATCAGTAAATTAAAAAGCTTACTGCCTTATGCTCCCTTGCTCGGGCAAGAGAAATTAGCAAAAGGCTACCCAACCCCGTTATTACAAAAGCTGATCTGGGGCAGCCCCTTAAAGGTTAACACTCAGACTCTGCCCCAGACCCTTATAATCAATGAAGGCACACCGAGCCAAGCGGAAGTGGTTGCAGTTCCCACACCGGGGCACGCAAAAGATCTAACCTGCTTGTTTTTTCCTAAGCAAAAATACTTATTTAGTGGTGATATGTATATTTCAAAATCACTTAAATACTTACGCTCTGATGAAAATTTACAGCAGCTCATTACCAGTTTAGAAACCCTAATTGAATTAGATTTCGAGATTCTATTCTGCCCACACAGAGGTATTGTTGAGCAAGGAAAGCAGGCATTAAAAGAAAAACGAGATAACTTGTTAAACATGTGTCGGCAATCACAAACATTGATGGCACAAGGATTAAGTGAATCAGAAATTGTTGTGGCGCTGCTAGGGCCTGAAGATCGTTTAGCTAAAATTTCCAAATTTAATATATCGAAAGGCAACCTAATTCGTCAGGCCATGCTTTATAACGTCAAAGATTAAAAACCCTTCATTGATCTGAATGATTCTATCGTTAAGCTTATTTACAGCCTTTATGTTATAGTATAACATAACAATTAATTCACTAATCATCCTATCATCACCGCACTCAATGTTTGCTTATTAACAGATGATGAATTCTTTCATTTCTTCTATTGGAAAATCGCGATGAACCCTGCAAGCAGCCCCTCAAATACACTAGACCAACAAGCAATAACGAATATCAGCACAGCATCAATCCAGAATAAATACGGCCTAGCGACATCTTCTGACCCGAAAATTTGGACATCTTTTTATGAACAAGATATCCATCTTGCAATCTGGCAACGAAACCATTCAGATACCATTAATAAATCGATTAATGCGTTGCTTGCATTGAGTACATTCAGCCAACTTCAATTTTCTTCTTCGACTCACGATGTAGCCCAAAAGCTAGCGTTGCACATGCCACAATTTGAAAATCGTGAAGCATTACTTGAAGACATCACATTACTCACTGATATGTTCGCCTGCTTGTTCGACCAAGATGCTATCGGGCTCCGCTTAAAAGTAATCGATACCCCAATGTGCCCAAGGTTTCATGTTGATCAAATTCCCTCTCGCTTAATCACGACTTACGCAGGCCCTGCAACCGAATGGGTGCCTAATGAATTTGCTGATCGAAGTAAACTTGGCGCGGGTAATAATGGATTAAGTGATGAAGAGTCAGGTTTATTGAAACAGCCCTGCCATATTCAATCTATGCAAACTGGCGACGTAGCATTACTGAAGGGCGGACGCTGGCAAGGTAATGAAGATAAAGGATTAATTCACCGCTCACCCAATAACAATGATGAACAGAAGCGCCTTCTATTAACTTTGGATTTCGCTTGAGCCGCAGTACTTACAAGTTATCCAACGACGAATACGACAATCAGGTACTTGTTTCATGCAACAATTTTTTCAGTATTTACAAAAAGTGGCATTGATATTTATCATCAGTGTGTCCGCCCTTGGGCGCGAGCCCCTGAGTCCACATATTCATGGTAAGGCAGAATTGCATATAGTAATGGATGGCAGCCAGTTGTTGGTAGAGCTGAATTCTCCGGCGATGAATCTACTGGGTTTTGAGCATGCAATACACAATTCCGAAGATCAGACGATGGTTGAAAACACTCGTATCCATTTAGAAAATTCTAATGCCTTTTTCATTTTTAATGACGGAAAATGCCAGCTAAAAGAACAAAATGTAGATTTTTCTAATATTTTAAAAGCAAGCGAACATAAACATCACGAAATTCATGGACAAGACAACGGCCATCACACCAACTCTCATAAGGATATAGAAGCTACTTATTTATACCTTTGTGAAGAACCAAACAGCCTTCACTCAGCTCGAGTTCTTCTTTTCGATATCTTTCCAAATATTACGTCCCTGCACGTTCAATGGATTATTCATAACCAGCAAGGCACAAACACTCTAAACCATAAGCACAATGACATTACTTTTCGATAACCCAAAATTTTATCCACTAATACGACCAAAGGAAAAAACGTGAAATCTGCATCAATGAATATGGACAACATCGCCATCGGACTATCAACGGTTTGCGCCGTTCATTGCCTATTTCTTCCTATTATCCTAACCCTGTTACCTGCGTTGAGTTTGAATGTATTGGGTGACGAAACGTTCCATCAATGGCTACTGATTGCTGTTATTCCTACCAGCTTTATCGCATTAACAATGGGGTGTCGGCAACACAAAAACCTTAGTGTAATGATATTTGGTTTACTTGGTCTCACGACCTTAATTTTAACGGCATTTTTTGGTCATGATTTTCTTGGAGAGTCAGGAGAAAAAGTTGCGTCCGTAATAGGAGCAGCCTTCATAGCCTTTGGACATATTAGAAATAGCACCCTATGCAAAAGCTGTAAAGCGACAGACCATCAATGCCACTCATCAGTGCAATAGAGACGTAAGATATCTAAAGGATACATATTCACATGTCTACATTTAAAGCGATCCCCACCAATGTCATTACAGGCTTCTTGGGGGTTGGTAAAACAACGGCGATTTTAAACCTACTTAAACAGAAGCCTAAGGACGAACGCTGGGCAGTACTGGTCAATGAATTTGGCGAAGTGGGAATCGACGGCAGCTTACTCCATGGAAAAGACAGAGTAGAGCAAGGTATTTTTATTAAGGAAGTTCCTGGAGGCTGTATGTGCTGCGCTGCTGGCCTATCCATGCACATTGCACTAAACATGTTAATCGCCCACGCCAAACCCCATCGCTTAATCATTGAACCGACGGGGCTGGTCCACCCTAAAGAAGTACTAGATATACTGAGCAGTGAACATTATCGCAGTATCATTGATCTTCGAGCGACTCTTACATTGGTGGATGCACGAAAGATTCAAACTGAGCGCTACATCACTCACCCATCCTTTAATCAACAATTAGAAGTTGCTGATGTCATTATCGCCAACAAGTCTGACCAATATCAGCCCAACGATTTTCCTACACTGCTAGATTATATAAAAAGTAAAAAATCAAAAAACCATCAATCTATCTACAAAACAAGCATGGGAAGCATTCAACAAGAATGGTTAATACCCGCGTCATCTTATGAGGCAGATAATCACCCTACACTGCCCAAAGAAACAGACCAGCCATTTAATAGCGATCCCGTACTTCCTTCTTGTGGTTACGTCAGCATCACGAATAAAGGAGAAGGGTTTTACAGTCAAGGTTGGATATTCAAAAATACATTTACCTTCAATCGAAATAAATTGCAGACATTATTAACAGGCCTTAATGTCGAACGGATCAAGGCCGTCTTCATTACCGATCAAGGTATTATCGCGTATAACCAAGCAGACACCGTACTCACAGAAATTGAAGTTGATGAAACATTTGATAGTCGCATTGAATGCATCGATCTTGTTCATTCGGCATTCGATAATCTTGAACAAAAATTATTGGATTGCCTCAGCGCTTAATTAAAGCCGCTTAGGTAATTATCAAAACACTTAAGTAATGTTAAAAATTAGTCAGGCACATAAGGCGATATCGAATTAACGGCAATGGAATAAGCAGCCGTGGCCATATCGCTTTCAACCAATGAGGTTTTAATTACCCCTGTCATCCAAAAAGGATCGTAAAGCGCATTCAGTTTTAAACCCTGAGGATACGATACATAAATAAGCTGATTCGGAGGTGGCGGTGGCATATGAATGCAAGCACCGAAATAAGGAACGAAAAAAAACTGAGTGATTGTTTGCTCCCCATCAAATTCTAACGGCACAATAAAACCCGCAATTCGTACAGGCTGATTATTAAATGCCTCAATCACACGCGTCGAGACTAGTGCCTGTTGATAACGGCCATCGCTAGCCGTCGCGATGGCACTTTTAACGCGATTGCTAAGTTGATCTTCCGGTGAACCATCAACAATGTCATCAATATAATCTGGTTGATTCAGAATCGCCTCAAGATCGTCTTTCGGCATTAACTCTGTCCATTCAATGGTGCGATAATTAACCACAGACTGCTCAGAAAACGATTCGGTAATCGCTTTATATTCAGTAATAATATCGCTAGTAATGGACGAAAAAAAACTCTCATCAGCTCTTGATTCAAAGGCATAGCTGGTCATGATTACTCCACACAACAATATACATACTTTGGGGTTGTTGAATGAGGAGTGAGTGAATTGGAACAAGTAGAATCCTCGTAGTATTTGCAATGCAATATTTGAAACTTACAATTGGCGCAATCAATAAGTGTTATAGTATAACATAGTGCGTATTATGTCTGTATTAAACAACATTAAGCAACAAGAGGTGAGCCTAGGTGATAATGTCAATACGCGACTTACGATTCTCTTATGACAATAAAAATCATGAGCCTATTATAGAAATACCTGAATGGTCAGTTGCAGCAGGAGAGCAAATCTTTCTTCATGGCCCTTCTGGTTCGGGAAAATCTACTTTGCTCAATCTTTTATCGGGTATTTTAACCTCAACAGAGGGCAGTATTAAAATACTCAACCAATCACTTAACCTTATGTCGGAACGCCAAAAAGATAAATTCCGAGCCAATCATATTGGTCTCGTATTCCAACAGTTTAACCTTATTCACTACCTATCAGCATTGGACAACATTCGCCTCGCTAAGCACTTCGCAAACGCCCCCTTTCGCAAAAAAGATGACTCTCGAGCTACAGAACTGTTACACGCATTGGGGATCAATAAGGCATTGCATCACCAACCAGCCTCGGCTCTTAGCACAGGACAGCAGCAGCGTGTTGCGATTGCCCGCTCGTTAATTAATACCCCAGAATTATTAATAGTAGATGAACCTACTTCGGCACTGGATAGCCAGAGTCGCGATGCCTTTATGACCTTGCTAATGGAGACGGTAACGCAGCATAACATCACGCTGATCTTCGTCAGTCATGACCAATCACTTACCCAATATTTTTCCAGAATCGTTGCTTTGCAAGATATTAATATAGCCAAAGGTGATCTCTCATGTTTATCCGCCTAGCTTGGCGCAGCTTATTAAGTCGCAAAGGTGCAGTCGTAATGACGTTTCTGGCAATCACGGTCAGTATTTTTGTATTGTTAGGTATTGAGCATATTCGCCAACAAGCAAAATCCAGTTTTAGCAATACGGTATCAGGCATTGATCTAATAGTCGGTGCCCGAACGGGCGATATCAACCTGCTACTCTATTCCGTATTTCGCTTAGGTAATGCGACCAACAACATCAGCTGGTCAAGCTATCAAGACATATCAACCAACCCAAAAGTTGCTTGGACGATACCGATATCACTCGGTGATTCTCATAAAAGTTATCGCGTTATGGGAACGACGACCGATTACTTCAAACACTTTCATTATGGCCAAAAACAAGCCCTAACGTTTGCCCAAGGAAAAGTTTTCTCCGAAGTGTTTGATGTGGTTTTGGGAGCAGAAGTCGCCCGAGAATTAAACTATCAATTAGGAATTAAAATCGTACTGGCACACGGAATGGCCAGCACCAGCTTTAGTCAACACGATGACAAGCCCTTTCGTATTGTCGGCATCCTCCAGCCTACTGGCACGCCTGTCGATCGAACCGTACATGTGAGCTTACAGGGTATCGAAGCGGTACATCTTAAAACTCCCCATGGCACAGACCCGTATGAGCTTACACCAACAAGCATTACCGCCTTCATGGTCGGTTTAACATCAAAAATGGCCACCTTCCATGTACAACGTGACATTAATAATTACCAACCTGAACCCTTATCCGCCATTTTACCGGGCGTCGCACTATCCCAACTGTGGCAAATATCAGCCATCATGGAAAACACTCTAATACTCGTATCCATCTTAGTATTGCTTGCATCGTTATTGGGATTAAGCGCCATGTTATTAACCTCTATTCGAGAAAGGCAACGAGAGATTGCCATCATGCGATCACTAGGAGCGCCGCCCTCATTCTTGTTTTTATTGATTCAAACTGAAGCGTTATTGATAACACTTGCGAGCTCAGTATTTGCCTTATTACTATTATCTTTATGCTTACTCTTGTTTCGTGGCTTTTTCGCCGAGAATTTTAGTTTATCGATCAGTACACATATTTTTGATAATAATATTTTGTATCTACTTCTAATCATTTTAGTAAGCGCAATGATCACCAGCTTGGTTCCCGCTATATCCGCTTATTCAAATGCACTACAAAAAAGGCTAAATAATTGATAGCCGAGAAGACCTAAAAAAAGTATATACTGTCATCCATTCTCTGATTTAGTAAATAATTCAAAGATAATCAAACATCACAAAAGGAACCACCATGGCCGGTAGTAGTTTATTAATGCTCCTCGATGATATCGCCAGTGTATTGGATGACGTCGCAATATTATCAAAAGTCGCCGCAAAGAAAACAGCAGGGGTTTTAGGCGATGATCTTGCATTAAATGCTGAACAAGTCTCTGGGGTAAAAGCCGACCGTGAATTACCTGTAATATGGGCTGTAGCAAAAGGATCATTACTGAACAAACTTATTCTAGTCCCTGCGGCGCTTTTAATCAGCGCAATCGCACCTTGGGCTGTGATGATTTTATTAATGATCGGCGGTACCTATTTATGCTACGAAGGCTTCGAAAAGATTGCCCATAAATTTCTTCATAAAGAAGATCATCTTGCGAACAAAGAATCACTTAAACAAAGTTTATTAAAACCCGAAGTCAACTTAGTCGATTTTGAAAAAAAGAAAATCAAAGGCGCTATTCGTACCGATTTTGTATTATCCGCTGAAATTATCGTCATCGTATTAGGCATCGTTCAAGGTGAAACCTTTATCACCCAGCTGACCGTTCTTTCCCTGCTTGCCTTCGCTTTTACCATCGGAGTATATGGCTTTGTTGCAGCCATCGTGAAAATTGATGATGCAGGCCTCTACTTAATTAAATCGTCCAATAATCAGCAATCAATGATTGATAAGATTAAGAATGTCATTGGGCAAGGCTTACTCGCCTTTGCACCTAGGCTAATGAAAACCTTAACCATCGTTGGCACAATTGCCATGTTCTTAGTGGGCGGTGGTATTTTAATGCACGGCATTCCTGGTGCAGAAAGTTATCTTCATCAGCTAATCGAGAGTATTAATAATGCTGTCGTAACAACCTTATTGCCGATGTTCGCCGGTGGCTTAGTGGGTATAGTGAGTGGCGGCATACTGGTGGGTTTGATGACGGTATTTAACACCTTTAAAAAGCAGAAAACACATGCCTAAATCACTATCAGAACAGACTAAACAAGAGGCGTTGAATATAGCCAAGGGCATTCAAAAGCCAGGTCAGAAAAAAGAGCAGACCAAGATTATTAGCCAAGGCATTGAGAAAGGTATTGCCGAATATAAAAAACAGCAAAAAGCCAAAGCAAGAGATGCGGATAAGCACAGAAAGCTAGAATTAAAAGCAAAACAAAAAGCAGAAGAACTCGCACTGGCGCACGCCAATCAGCAAAAAGAGCAAAACCAAAAAGGTAGCGCTATTAGCCGCTACCTTCCTTGGGTTTTACTCGTTATTAGCTGGGCTGGATTTGCAGCCTACGCGCTCACTACAAATGCTTCTCTAGCATCGCTTTAATCGCAGGATACGGCTGAGCACCGACGGTCACATCAACAGATTGGCCGTCTTTAAAAACCATCATAGTCGGAAGCCCACGTACGGCATACTTTGCTAGCACATCCGCTTCTTCATCTGCGTTGATTTTAACGATAGACAGCTTACCTTCAAACTCTTCTGCTAATTGCTCTAAAACCGGCGCAATCATTTTACAAGGCCCGCACCAGTCAGCATAAAAATCGACTAAAACAACGCCAGAACCACCTTCTACATCGGATTCAAATTGAGCCGCATTAATCATAGGAACTAAATCAGACATCTTGTTACCTCATTCGTCGTATATTCATTGGGTGTTTTGTTAACCTGAGTACAGTGTAGTTGACCTCAGATCTAGAACTAGCCACTATAATCAGAAACATAAGTTCCATATTTGGAACAAGACACACGATATCTAAGGATATTTGAATACGTATGAAACTCGATAATCTCAAACTGTTCGTCAAAACCCTGCAAGCAGGCTCCGTGACCCAAGCCGCAAAAGAACTAGGAATGCCCAAATCCAGCTTATCCCGACACCTGACTGAACTAGAGACCGAGTTTAATATTCGCTTATTAGACCGAAGACCTCGTAATCTAGCCGCCACCGAAGCCGGTCAACTGCTCTACAACCAAGCTGCGCCACTGATGGAAGGCTTGGATGACGTGTCTCAGTTTATGGAAAGCTGGCGCAATGAACCACGCGGGTCTCTTAAAATATTGCTACCGCAAGAGTTTTTTACTCAGCAAATCGGACAGCTGACGATAGAGTTTATGAATCTCTACAAAGAAATTTGCCTCACGATTAATCACTATAGTGGAGAGCTGCCGAATAATAGCCGAGATTATGATTTATCAATCGTAGTTCACGACAGGCCCCTACCGGCATCCGATTTAATTGCTCGTGAGTTAATGAGTTTGCCACAAGGCATTTATTGCAGCCCGCACTGCGCGGCTAAGATTAGTATTAGCGAACTCAATGATCTGACCCACTACTCGGTCATTCGAGAAAATAATGAAAACACTTGGCAATTTATAAAGCGCGACAAAAAGGAAAATGGGGCCGCAAGAAAAAACCCATCAAGGCTAGCAGATACCGTGAGCATTCCTGTTAATGGTCGCTTAAATATGAACAGTTCAGAGATGCGTTTAATTGGCGCCATTCGTGGGCTAGGCATGATCAAGCTACCGCAATATATTGCCGATCGTCATTTACGTTTAGGCGCATTACAACAAGTCAACACACCTTATCCTTTAGAAGCACTCTCTGTTTCTGTTTTATACCCCACTCGAATGATGCCAAGAAAAACAAAATTATTTTTAGATTTCATTCAGGATAATATCGGAAGATTACAATCTGTTGTTTAGTACAAAAGTTTCTGTCTGTTTTCGCAACAGTGTGTTTGTTCAAGAGAGTGCTTTAACCCTTGTTCGATGATTACATTTTATCAGCAATTTTGGCACTATATAGAAAGTCATAGTATTAATAATGAAAGTATAAAACTGAAAGCGTGTGCATATAACAGCAGCCCAGCATTGCGCTGAATATTTCGAGAAAAAATAATGAATTTACAAATATTAGCGGGTAAAAAAGCCTACGCTGAAATACTGCAACATGGACTCAGGCCCGAACGTATTAAGTTAATGGTAGGTGCCAGCGGCGGCCCTAAATGGTTGATGCTAAGTCGCTTAGATCAATACTTAAGTGAACACTTTTTACCTAAAATAACTCACCCCATTTCATTATTAGGTTCTAGTATTGGATCATGGCGCATGGCCTGCTATGCACAGCAAGATCCATTAGCCATTTTTAAAGAATTTGAACAGCTCTACCTTAATCAGCGTTATAGCGATGCCATTAAGCCAGAAGAAATAACGGTTTACATCGATAAAGTTTTGGCTCAATTATTTTCTCCAGAGCGCGCTCAATACATTGTTTCTAATCCACAAAGAAAACTGCACATTGTTGCCGTCAGAAATCGTAAATTATTAAACGGCCACTCAAAGCTAGCGCAAGGTTTTGGACTACTGACCGCGGCAGTGGGCAACTTAGCCTCAGAAAAAATGGTTGAAGCCTTATATCCTAGAGTCATTATTAGTCCTAATAAAAGCACGGCCCCTTATTTTATAAAACCTGAAACCATTGAATTAAGCGCCGACATTCTATCGAACTCACTGGTCGCCTCTGGTGCGATCCCTATGGTGATGTCTCCAGCAAAAATCCCGGGTGGCAAAGATCGTTGGTATTGGGATGGCGGCTTAGTTGATTACCATTTTTCTGGCCCTTTTAATGCAGACGATGGCCTCGTTTTATATCCGCACTTTTTTCCTAAGATCATCCCTGGTTGGTTAGATAAAGGCATTCCTTGGCGTAAAGCCAAAGCAGAAAATTATGACAACGTCGTGATGCTCGCACCTTCGGCAGAATTTATTGCGAAGTTACCCTACGGTAAGATTCCCGATAGAAAAGATTTTGAAAATTTATCGAATGAAGATCGAGAAGCGTACTGGCACACCGTACTCGAAGCGACAAATTCTTTAGTGGATGACCTGCACTCCGCATTAGAAAAAGATGATGCACGTAGTGCTGTAATGCCGATTGAGAGTATTTTATAAACTGTATAATAATTGGACTTCACTAATGATTAATTTAGAATAGCTATTCGTTATATGGATAGTTATTTTATGGCTCGTTATTTTATGGATATTATTAGAACACCCCTTACTTTACTCACTTTGTTATTACTTACCGCATGCGGTGGAGGTAATTCTAGCAGCCCTGATAATACGCCCCCCCGCTGAGATTACCTTTCCTGAGCATTTACCTAAAGTTAACCCGAACCTCAGCCAAGAAGACCAGTCTGGAATCTGGATCTCTTATCGTGTTCACAATACTAAGATAAGGAATTTAAACGGAGAGAAAAGCATCCAAGGTGAAGTCACGGAAGTTGCTCATGAGATGGCGATCATTAACCACAGTGAGGATGACTTTTACACTCTTCAGTTTTGTACGACCACAGAATTTTATGAACGATATGACCAAGGCTATGAAACACTAGAAAATGGCTACAGCTACATTTATTCAGGTTATGAAAATGGCTCCGATACAGGCTCAACTGGCAGAATAAACGTTACCTTTTTAAATAATAATGAAATGTATGGCCTAGGGCACAAAAAAACACCTTATGTATATGGCGGCCAAGAAGTTATAGAGGAGGAAACCATTGAATTTTTTGCTATAAAAATCAGTGATGAGGTTAACTTTAATGAATCCAATGATATTACTTATATCAGTGACATAGAGTCTCAATCAGGGGAAATTTCTGACACCAGCCCAGTCTGTATTGGCATATATGAGAGAAAAATTAAAATACATACTGATGATATCGTTACCTATGAGAATCACGATAAACATTTGATGTTAGCAGATCATAATGCAAGTGGATTTGACCTATACAAAGCAGATGGTGGTGCCTTTGGTGTAATGGACCAAAAACTCGTTGGTGGTTGGTATTATCGCAGATTAATTGAATCCCAATGTAACATAACAGATGAAGAGTGCTTGAATCGCCATAAGCTTGAGTTAAATATTCTCAAAAATGATAATTCAGGAATATCTTTTAGCGCCCACTTAAATTCCAGTGATGGTGATTTTCTAGACGCCGAAGTCTCCGTCATTATCCATCCATTCGAAGCTGCTCCAGACACCCAAGAATAAGCCAATATTAATCGAAGTCATGGCATCCAAATCCATGACTTCTATCACTACTCCCTCCCCCTATTTTCCTCTACACTAATAGTCATATAACGCGAATTTTCAATCGCTACGAACATCGAATTTAGGATTCTGTATGAGCACTGCAACGCTTTCATTTCCAGCACAATTAAACGACTATTGGGCAACGACTCAAGACAAGCTCATCAGCGAATTTGAGTTCAGAGGGCTAGACTGGCAACAACTATTTGATAGTTTGAATAGCGAGCAGCAAGAAGATCTAAAAAAGGTTGTGTGTATCAGCGCCTTTGTCGCAGACAATATTGCCATAGACGGCGAGTACTTCTTCCAGAAAATTCGTTCAGGCGAGATCTATCAACAATTAACAGCCCACCAGCTCGAGCATCAATTAACTGAGCTTATTGCCTCCCCTTCTGAGACTGAGCTGGCGACTGAAGAACAGCTATTTAAAGCACTGCGTATTTTTCGCCGCCAAACTCAAATCCATATTATCTGGCGTGACTTATTGCGCCTAGCCAAAACAATGGACACTACCCGCATGTTATCCGACATGGCGGATGTGTGTATTACCCTCAGTCTTAATCATGTACATGCGTTACTGGCTGAAAAACACGGTCAGCCGATGGGGAAGATCAGTAAAAAAGAGCAGCGATTATTAGTCTTAGGCATGGGGAAGCTCGGGGCACACGAACTGAACCTCAGCTCTGACATTGATTTGATCTTTGCTTATCCAGAATCAGGCATGACCACGGGCAACCTTTCTTTGCCCGAAAATGCACGCAACCGACGTGAGTTATCCAACCAAGAATTCTTTATCAAGGTTGGCCAAAAACTGATTCAAGCCCTCGACAATACCACCATTGATGGTTTTGTTTTTCGTACCGATATGCGCTTACGCCCCTATGGTGAAAGCGGGCCGCTGGTGATGAACTTTCCTTCCATCGAAGAATATTATCAAGACCAAGGGCGTGACTGGGAACGTTACGCCATGGTGAAAGCCCGTATCGTTAATGGTGAAGAGAGTAAAGAAGGCAAAGAACTGCTATCGATTCTACGTCCTTTTATCTACCGCCAGTACGTCGACTTTTCGGCCTTTGAATCATTGCGTTCAATGAAAGCGATGATCAGCACCGAAGTGCGTCGTCGCGGTTTACAAACCAATGTAAAACTCGGTTCTGGTGGCATTCGTGAAATTGAATTTGTGGTGCAAGCTTTCCAACTGATTCGTGGCGGTCAAGAAAAAGAGTTACAAGCGCGTGAACTATTAATCATTCTTAATATATTAGAAGGTGAAGGCTACCTGCCGCAGCAAGCTTGCCAAGAGCTGCGCCAAGCCTATTTATTTTTGCGCGATGCAGAGCATGTCATTCAAGCACTAAACGATGAACAAACTCAGCTGTTACCCAACGATGATTATCAGCAATCACACCAAGCGCAAACCCGCATGGCATTTGCGATGGGCTTCGCAACCTGGGATGAATTTTTAAACGAGCTGAATGAACAAAGAGAAAAAGTAAGTCATCACTTCGCTCAGATCGTTGCACCGACTGAAGAAGATCAAGATGAAAACGAAGAACATGCCAATAGCACGATCGAGAAAGAAGCATGGCAAGATTTATGGCATGGCAACTTTGGTGAAGACCCTGAAAGTGATGGCAGCCAGAATAGCCAAGAATTTGAACACGATTTTTTACAGCAATTCCCCTGTGCGCAAAGTAATGTGGTTCTTGAACTAATTACCAAGTTCCGAGAATCTAGGGCGGTTAAGTCGATGCAGGCCATTGGTCGTGAACGCCTTGATACATTGATGCCTCTATTATTGAAGAAGGTTTGGAATAGCGAAAACCCCGTTGATACCTTAGAACGCATTCTTCCTATTATCAGTGCCATCGTTCGACGCACCGTTTATCTAGTGTTATTAAGTGAAAATCCACAAGCACTGAAGCATCTAGTCAAACTTTGCTCGATCAGCCCTTGGGTTGCAGACTACATTGCCCAAGCACCGATTCTTTTAGATGAATTATTAAACCCACAACAGTTTTATAGCCCTGTCACTAAACAAGACTTGGCGACCGAATTGCATCTTAGATTATTACGCATCGACGAAGATGATCTGGAACAGCAAATGGATCAACTGCGTCACTTTGCCAATGCCCACAAGTTACGCGCGGCGGCCAACGAAGTACAAGGCACTCTAACCTTAATGAAAGTGAGTGATTACCTCACTAACTTAGCCGAAGTATTACTCGATAAAGTCAGCCAACTGGCGTGGCAACAAGTCGTCGCCAAGCATGGCTACCCAAGAGACGCTAATAACGAAGAAGTATTAGAGCCCGAATTCATTGTGGTTGGCTATGGCAAAATGGGCGGATTAGAACTTAGCTATGGCTCCGATCTGGATTTGGTTTTTCTGTACGATACAGCCAAAGGAAAATCGACCTCGGGTTCTCGAGAACTGGATAACGGCGTCTTTTATACCCGCATGGGCCAGCGCATGATTCACATTCTTAGCACCCAAACCCGTGCTGGTGAATTGTATGAAATTGATATGCGCCTGCGTCCATCAGGCGAATCCGGCATGATCGCAACGTCCCTTGCAGGTTTCGAGAAGTACCAGCAAGAAAATGCTTGGACTTGGGAGCACCAAGCCTTGATTCGCGCTCGTAAAGTTTCGGGTAGTGATGCTGTACAAGCCAAATTTGAGCAGATTCGTGAGCAAATTCTCACCGCCACACGAGAAAAGGCAATCTTGAGTGAAGAAGTACAAGCCATGCGTCAAAAAATGAGGGATAATCTGGGCTCGAAAAATACTACCGATGTGCGTTTTCAGCTAAAGCAAGATGCCGGTGGCATTGTTGATATCGAATTTATGGTGCAATACGGTGTGCTCGCTTGGGCTCACCAACACCCAGAACTGACGCACGTAACCGACAATATGCGGTTATTAGATGCCTTTGTTCAATGTGGCCTGATGAGTTCACAAGACTGTCAGACCCTCCAGGAAACCTACCTGGCCTATCGCGTTGAAACCCATAAACGCGCACTGCAAAAACAAGATTTACTAATGACCCAAGAAGAGTTGGTTCAATTAGGCTTTGATATTAAAATCAACAATGTCGTCTCACTTTGGACATCTTGGCTTGCGACCACTGCAGATCGTTGATAAGCATTTGATACAATATTGAATCAGGAAACCACACGCGGGTTTCCGCACCTAACGTTAGGAATAGAAATGGCCGCATTTGGAACAGTTTTCATGCCGAAAATGGCATTGGCATCTTTCGATAATAATTCTTGGACAGCGTCACGCATCGTTCCATCCGACAAGTTAGAGCTTCATCCTGGCGCGCATGTCTTGCATTACTCAAGCACGTGCTTTGAAGGCTTGAAAGCATTTAAGCACGAAGATGGCAGCGTTAATGTTTTCCGTATGGATGCCAATATTGAGCGTATGTCACAAAGCAGCGAGCTGCTTTATCTACCTAAAATTGATAAAGCACAGCTGGCTCAAATGATTAAAGACAGCGTTGCTTTGTATGCCGACGAAGTACCTAGCCCTCCTGGCTCTATGTACATTCGCCCGACGCACATCGGCACTGAAGCGGCGGTTGGTAAAGCTGCCGCGCCTTCTGAGTCTTCAATGATGTACATTTTAACTTCTCCAGTAGGCGATTATTTCAAGAGTGGCGCTAAGCCATTGCGCTTATTGCTAGAAGAAGACGGCATGCGTTGCGCGCCTCATATGGGCATGATCAAAAGTGGTGGCAACTACGCCAGCGCATTAGGACCCATCCTGCGAGCACGTAAAGAATGTGATGCCGACCAAATTTTGTTTTGCCCTAACGGCGACGTTCAAGAAACCGGCGCGGCTAACTTTATTTTGATTGATGGCAACGAGATCATCACCAAAGCGTTAGACAGTTCTTTCTTGCACGGCATTACCCGCGATTCTATTTTAACCATCGCCCGTGATGCAGGAATGACCGTCACCGAACGCGACTTCACCGTAACCGAATTATTAGAACGCGCTAAAAAGCCTGGCACCGAAGCCGCACTTTCTGGCACCGCTGCTGTTTTAACTCCTGTTGGCACCTTAATTCATAACGGTGAAGAGTTTACCGTAGGTTCCGGTGAGCCTGGTGAAACAACCAATAAGTTGCGCCAAGCATTGAATGATATTCAATGGGGCAAGGCCGAAGATAAATACGGCTGGTTGGAAACCGTTTAATAATGGCTGGAGTAACCTTTCTAAATACTAGAAAAAAATAATCTAAACCTGCCTCGTATTACAGCGTCGCAGGTTTTTTTTGCTGTTTTTTTTATGATTTTATATTCGAGATCAACAATATGAGTGCTGTTTCAATTCTATTAATCATCATTGTATCCATTGGCTTTTTATCCATAATCGCTGAAGATCTGATTAAGGTGAACAAAGCCAAGTCCACATTATTTTGGGGAACGCTGGCGTGGATTGTGTATTTTATTTCTTCCAGTGGTTCTGGGCATACCGAAGCCGCTTCTGAAGCGCTCAATGAAAACTTATTAGACATTGCGACGCTCTGGTTATTCTTATTCTCAGCCATGACCTTTGTTGCTTATCTTTCTGAAAAAGGTGTGATCGAAATCATTGCGGGCTTTCTGCTGCCTAAACAACTCAGTGAAAAAGGCTTATTGTTTTTCATTGGCACCTTTTCTTTTATCTTTTCTTCTCTTGCCGATAACATCACTGCGACCTTAGTCAGTTTAACGATCTTGCTCGGCTTAAATATTGATCGAGATAAACTGATCAAGTACGCCATCGTTGTTATTTATGGGGTGAATGCGGGTGGTGTTTCATTAATCACCGGTGACGTCACAACCTTGATGATCTTCTTAGCTGACAAGGTCAGTATTTCTGATTTACTCATGCTGGTATTACCTGCCTTTACCTCCGTCATTCTTTTATGCATTTTAATGTCATTCGGTATGAACGGCCGCATTGACGTGACAACCAAAAAACACACGTTATCGTCGGTTGATACCGTGATCTCTGCGCTGTTCTTTTTCACGATTATTGGCGTTATTTTTGGCAACGTTTTCTTTTCAATCCCACCCGTTTTATCTTTCTTATTTGGTTTAAGCGTCATGTTTATGGTGGCGAGAGTATTAGATCGAGACGAACCGATTTTGGACTATGTACGTAAAATTGAATTTGATACCTTACTCTTCTTCTTAGGCGTATTACTGTTGGTGGGTATGCTCAAAGAAATTGGAGTCTTAGAGTTATTCTTAGAAGCTTACAAGCAAACTCCTACGCTCATCGCCAACTACGTGGTCGGTATCACTTCGGCGCTATTTGATAACGTACCATTAACCTCAGCGATTCTAAAATCAGGCATCGACATGGCCAATAACGAATGGCTTGCGCTAACCTTCTCGGTAGGCGTTGGTGGTGCGTTACTGGCGATTGGTTCGGCGGCGGGGGTCATTGCAATGAGTAAGATCCCTGAACTTACCTTTATGCGTTATTTAAGATTCTTTCCTCAGCTATTTATTGCTTATACCGCTGGCTATGCTTTAGTGGTGTTGTTTATCCAAGTAATGACAAATTAATTATTTCAAAGGAGCTGCCATGACCATTATGCAGATCGTTTATTGGCTTATCGCCAGTATCGGAAATCTTATTTCTCTGTATCTCGTTAATGAACATGTCAGCTACTTTCATTCTAGCCTACTGGTGTTTACACTTACGTACACAATAGTAGGCTTTTATGATCTTAAATTTAGTCCTCACAACCTCAACCGTTTATATCCCGTAGTGGCTTATATGCGTTATTTTTTAGAATCTTTTCGTACCGAAATCCAACAATATTTTATTGCCAATAATACCGAAGAATATCCGTTCAACCGAGAACAGCGCTCGTTGGTTTATCAACGTGCTAAGAACATACGCGATACCATTGCCTTCGGTACGCAGCGCAATCTGCTAGAAGATAACTACCTTAGTTTATGGCACTCGCTATCACCAAAGACGGTCAAAGACGATGCTAAGTCTGTGATCATTGGTGGCCCTGATTGCCTGAAACCTTATACCGCGTCCTATCTAAATATTTCTGCAATGAGTTTTGGTGCGTTAAGTTCAAATGCAATTGAGGCCTTAAATTTAGGTGCCAAAAAAGCAGGCTGTTACCACAATACTGGGGAAGGTGGGGTTAGCTCATACCATTTAAAACATGGAGGGGACCTCGTCTGGCAGATTGGTACTGGGCTTTTTGGCTGTCGCGATTCAGCCGGTAACTTTGACCCTTCTCTATTTTCAATCACCGCGATGCTTCCCTCCATAAAGATGATTGAGATTAAATTATCACAAGGCGCTAAACCGGGTCATGGTGGGGTTTTACCGAAAGCTAAAATCACCCAAGAGATTGCCAATATCCGTCATATTTCTATGACGGAAGATTGTGTTTCTCCAGCCACTAATCCTGAATGCCGAACCCCTGTAGAGCTATTAAATTTCGTTAAGCAATTACGTGATTTAAGTGGCGGTAAGCCTGTGGGTTTCAAATTGTGTATTGGTAATCCCGCTGAATTTTTAAGCTTATGCAAAGCCATGTTAGAAACCGGCATTACCCCAGATTTTATTACCGTCGATGGTGCAGAGGGTGGCACAGGCGCAGCCCCTGTCGAATTCAGTAATCACTTAGGAATGATGTGCTTAGAAGGTATTTATATTGTTCATAATGCATTAGCTGGCGTTGGCTTGCGCGATAAAGTTCGCATTATTGCTTCAGGAAAAACAGCGTCTAGTTTTGATTTATTGACTAAAATTGCTGTCGGAGCAGATTGTGTTAACGCTGCACGTACGATGATGATGGCGGTTGGTTGTGTTCAATCTCGTCACTGCAATACCAATCTATGCCCTACGGGTATTGCTACTCAAGATCCGGCTCGGGCTAAAGCCGTGGATGTACCATTAAAAAGTGAGCGCGTTAAAAATTTCCATCACAATACCTTAAAAAGTTTTTATGAGTTGGTCGGCAGCATCGGCTTAGAAGATCCCGATGACTTAATGCCACATATGATTAAACGTCGCACCTCGAATGGTTTACTGATGCCGGTAAGCACCTTAGTGCCCTCTTTAAGCACCAACGTGCTTTTAGGTACAAACGATGATCAGCAGATACTCGCAGAGCCATGGTTATTGTGGTGGAAGCAGAGCAATGCCGATTCTTTTTATGTGTATGATCATAAGATTATTCATACATCGGCCATGAACATTGAAACACCTCAAGACATTCAGCATTGAACTTTGAACGTTGAATAAAACTCAGAAATAAAAGCCATTAGAGACGCCATGATAAATCTAGATTTTAGCCAACACGTTTTTATCAATACGAATTTAGAAGAGTGGCAACCCAGCCCAATGGAAGGTGTTTGGCGTAAACGCTTAGCGCGCGAAGAGGCCGAGCAAGGCCACGCAACAAGCATTGTAAGGTATGACGCAGGGGCAAGCTTTTCTTCTCACCCTCATCCGTTAGGCGAAGAAATCTTTGTCTTAAAGGGCGTCTTTTCTGATGAAACCGGAGACTACCCTGCGGGCACTTACATTCGTAATCCTGAAGGCTTTGAGCACGCACCTTTTAGTAAAGAAGGCTGCACCTTGTTTGTGAAGCTGCATCAGTTTCAAGTTGATGATACTAAACAAGTTCGCATCGGTACGCGTAATACCGAATGGCAGCCTGGCAATGGAAACCTAAAGGTCATTCCTCTGCATCAATTCAGTAATAAAGTGATGAGTGAATCAACTGCATTAGTGCTTTGGCCAGCCGGTGAGAAGTTTCAACCTCACACTCATTTTGGTGGTGAAGAAATTTTGGTCATCAGTGGCGAGTTCATCGATGATCATGGCCGCTACCCCGCGGGCAGCTGGTTGCGTAGCCCGCACTTAAGCAAACATAATCCGTATGTCGAAGAAGATACTGTGATTCTGGTAAAAGTCGGACATCTTCCGGCTTAGAATCTCTCCAGCCCCTCTCCAGTCTCTATCCAATCCCTCTCCTCCTTCCCCCTTTTTCTAGCTGTGTAAAAAAGCAACGAATTGAGCACAGCCGCGTTAAAACAAACGTTTGAATGACTTATATCTAAGTTATGCGTGTAGTTATCCCCAGAAACTGTGGAGAAGTATCTCTTCTAATCGTTTGATTTTATTAACAATTCTAAATAATTCTTTTATTCAGTCTTACCCTCATATTATCCACAAACAATTAACAACTTAATCACATAGCTAATAAATTAATACACAATTTTGGGATAACTCTCTTGTAGGTTTAGTTCACATTTCGCACACCTTTCTCACTCAAGGTTCAAATCACATCGTTATCAAGTAACAATCTTTGCTGAATTTCGCTAGAATCAGCTCTAAGAATGGGAAGCGAAAACCATAATAATCCCATCTTCACCTTAGGAAAAAACATGATGAATAATAAATATTCTATGCAGATGCTGTCGGCATTAGCACTGTCGTTAATTGCGGGCAGTGCTTTTGCTATGTCAAAAGCACCCAGCGTATTAGAAACCGACATTGTCTTTACTAACAGTACCCTCGACACCTTGCAGGTCGAATTGTCAGGCGATGCCAGTGCCATTCAGCGAGCTTATCAAGTTGCACCGTTAGCGACTGCGACCTTGGCTAAGCTAAGTCGACAGACAGGAGACTCAAGCGCGCTTAACATTCGACTTTCTAATAACGACTATCAAATTAATCTTAGCCAGCAAACGGAAGGCACCGACTTAACATTTGGTGCCCATACCGATGATCTTAATATTGCCCCACAAGATAATAGCGAGATCCAACGCCATACAACTCAGCTGGCAGGCGATAGTAATACCTTGGCATTTAATGCCAGTAATCTAAGCGACGGTGGCCAGCTCACTTATGTGCTACAAGAAGATGATAAGAAGCCTGCGTTAGGCAGCGCGAATCAGTTTAATGTTTTGAGCTACAACATTTGGGCGACGACTATTTTTGGTTCTAAAAAAGTAGATACTCGTTTAGATGAAATGCCCGCCATCATGGCAGGCTACGATGCATTAGTTTTGACCGAAGTGTTCGATGATATCGCTACTGCATCTTTACTAAAAAAACTGCGGGCTGAATACCCTTACCAAAGCTCTGAGATTTTCAAAGCGGGTAAAATTATGAAGTCAGGCACTCGCATCTTATCGCGCTGGCCTTTCGTGCTTGAAGATAACTTCATATACAATCCTTGCAACGGTATTCAGTGTGCGGCGACTCGCGGCGTTATTCACGCGCGTATTAACAAGCAAGGCAATCCTTATCACCTATTCGCCACCCATACGCAATCATCCGATGATGATGCTAACCGTGCAGCACGCTTAGGTCAGCTAAACGAAATGGGCGAATACATTCGTAGCTTAAATATTCCTGCCGATGAAGCGGTGATTATGGCGGGGGATTTCAATGTTAATAAAATTGGCCTGCCAGAAGATCGTGATTACTTAGAAGCGGTATTGACAGCCACAGAGCCAACCAATACCGGCCATAATCTGACTTACGACGGACAAACAAATACTTGGGCTGAAGCCGTTTATTCTGAATACCTAGATTACACGTTAGTGGCTAATGATCATTTGCAGCCTACTTTTGCTGAACAAGAAATTTTTGCACCGCGCAGTACTAAAGATGCGCTTTGGGGCGAGTGGGATATTTCGGATCATTATGCGGCACGAGGTATTTTTACTTATCCTTCTGCAGTGCAGCCACAGCGCTCAGCCTTCCCATTTATTGGCGATGTCGTGCATTTCAAAACAGCCAATGGTCATTACATGCGCAGCATGAGTGGCGGTAATAGCTTTATATCTGCCGGATCTGATTATGTTGGGACATGGGAAAGTTATACTTTTGAAGATCAGGGTAATGATAAAGTCGCTATTCGAGCGTTTGATGGTCACTATGTGGCGTTAGATTCTTACCTAGTCGGCACTCTTAAAGCCACAGCAGAATCAGTGACCAATGCCGCTCTATTTACCCTAGTTGGATTAGGTAACAATAAGCTCGCGATTCAAGCGAATAACGGCAGATATTTACGTGCTGATTTTGGTGGCAATGCAGGCCTCAGCGCAGCTTCTTCAGAAATAGGAACAAATCAAACATTTACCCTAATCCGTAATTAAGTCATGACGGTACAACTGTCAATTTAAGTAAACTTTCAGTTACGCCAAGAGGGTTAGGTGAGTATACTATTTACTCATTTAACCTCTTGCGCATTTTCCATCTTGCTCAATTATAAACGTGTGATTTTCTATGCTGTACTACGTTCGTCTAATCGCTGTTTGCCTCTACTTTGTATTATTTAGTTTTATGGCTGTGGCTTATTCATGCATCCGCCCTTTTCACCCAAACAATACTCGTACGGCGTTGAAGTTTTTATACCCTACGTACTGGATGATGAATTTAAAAGTCATTCCATTAAACGACCCTAAAATCGATTACCCCGTGGTTTATATTGTGAATCACCAAGATTTATTAGACACCTTTTATTTTGCTAAAATCTGGCCAAAAAATTGTTCAGGTGTTGGCAAAAAAGAGCTGGCTTGGGTACCTGTTTTTGGGGCGGCATTTTGGTTAGCCGGTAATATTTTTATTAACCGTGGTGATAAAGATAAAGCTCATGCAGTGGTTGATCAGATGGTCGAAAAAATCACCAGTTTGAATCGTTCTATTTTCATTATGCCTGAAGGAACTCGTAGCCGAGGCAAAGGGTTATTGCCGTTTAAGAAAGGCGCTTTTTTAACCGCCATTAAAGCCGGTGTTCCTATTGTGCCATTGTGCGTTAGTTCAACTAAAAATGTCACTTTGAGTGACTGGGCTCCTAAGCCTGGGCTAATAGAATTTTTAGAGCCTATTTCAACAGAAGGTTTAAACGAGAAAGATGCCGAACGTCTAGCACTTGAATGCCATGATTTAATGAAGGCAAAAATCGCTGAATTAGATGATCGTTTAGCCGCGGAATATTAGTCTGACAAAGCAGTAACTAGGCGTTAATCATTTATTGTAGGAATAGCGCTGACAGTAAGAGACTGTAATCTCAGTCTCTTACCAGGGTAACGGTTCAACGTAATCGGCCCAATCTTTAGGCTGCAGTTGCGTTAACTGCTGAGTAAAAATTTCACTCTCTGCAACTACCTTGCGCCAATACGCCTTCCGCTCTTCGTCTTTTAAATTCACAAAATCATTACGATCCGGAATCTTTCCATGAGGAAGACGCTCCACAAAGGCTTGCTTTGGGACTAACAGAATCGTACGTGAATAATTGTCATGCTTGGGGGTGCGCCACTTAAGCGATTTATCAAACCACCCAGGTGCCGGTATATGAGAAAAGTGTGGGTACAGCACAAACCCTTGCTTAGGCTTTAACGGTAAATCAAAACCATAATCCGTGATGCCGCCATCTTGGTAAATTCCTTTACCCGCAATATCTTTCACACCTTTTGTGAGAACGGGAATACAGCCAGTTGATAAAATACTGTCGGCTAAACGATTTCTTTCTAATGCTTGATAACGACTAGGCAAATCTTTAATACTTTCGAGTGGCGGCGGTTGCTGGGGATGATGCATAACAATACGAGTGAATTGCAGACCCAGAGTTTTACGGCTGATTACATTTCCTAAAGCTGCAATAACCAGCCCAACTCCTTGCCAAAATCGTGACTGCTTTGCGGCTAAACCATGGCATTGAGTGGTAATAAGGTGCAGCCGTGAGGTCGGATGCTCTAATATTTCATCGCTGCCAAGGGAACCCAGCATACGATTAACCATGTTACGGCAGGAGGCTAATATTTCATCCCCTGTTGGTTTTTCTGAATAGCCTTGCTCAATATAAGCATCGGTTAAACGCTGTAGCGCAGCAAAAGAATCTTGCTGCGCGTAGCAGGCCATGCGCCAAGCACCCGCTGACGTGCCCATCAAATCTAAAGCTTGCTCTCGCCCTTGCATTGTCTTTAACAAGTATTGGTCGAAGCCATGCAATACCAACCATTTTGGACCACTAGAAGCGCCAAGTAGCATGCTAATGTCGTCGCGCTGTAACCCTTGCTGCTGAATATGTGCAAGGGCTTCTACACCTGCGTAGATATGAAAATCTAAGGGATTTTTCACCAGACTTTTAGCAGCGGTCATAAACAACAAAGCTGTAGTCGTATGGATTTTTCTGCGCTTCACCATCAGGGTCGGCTTTATGATCTTCACGCTGTACTTCTTGCCACTCATTCCAGCTTACGGTTGGGAAAAAAGCATCGCCTTTAACATCTGCGTAAACATGGGTAATGTACAAACGATCGGCTTGTAAAAGCGCTTGCTGATAAATTTCAGCTCCGCCAATGACCATCACTTCGTCATGTCCGGCATCAGCACTTATGCTTTCGGCTTTATCCAGCGCTTGCTGCAAACTGTTAACCACAACAATGCCTTCAGCTTGGTAATCGCTTTGTCGAGTTATAACGATATTGGTGCGTCCAGGTAATGGACGGCCGATGGATTCGTAAGTTTTACGACCCATAATAATCGGCTTCGCCATGGTGACCTGCTTAAAATATTTCAGGTCGTTGGGTAAATGCCAAGGAAGAGTATTGTCGATGCCGATGGTCTGATTTTCAGCCATTGCAACTATGAGTGCACATTTCATGAAGGAACCTTTTACTTGCGTTTCCCTCATCATACTTGTGTGGCTTGAGCGTGTGAACCTAAAAGACTAATCGGCCAAAATTTGCAGGGCAATTGCTGGAATTTCTTCAGGATCAACGGGGCGAGAGAAGTAAAATCCTTGATAATGATCGCATCCAAAGGCCTGTAATATTCCCAGTACATTATGGTCTTCTACACCTTCGGCAATCACTTCCATGCCCAGATTATGGGCAAGAGCGATTATCGAATTAGCAATGGCGGCATCGTTTTTATCACTGACAATGTCTTTTACAAATACCCGATCAATTTTAAGATAATCAATCGGTAAATCTTTTAAGTACGCCAAAGATGAATAGCCCGTACCAAAATCATCAATCGCAATCGAAACCCCAATTTCCCTTAGACGGCCTAATATATTGATCCCTTGCTGCAGATTATCCATCAGCACACCTTCGGTGATTTCTAGGGTCAGCAGCTGTGGCTTTAAACCGGTAATATCAAGAATTTGAAGGATGCGGTCAGCAAGACCTTTCTGCCTGAATTGGCGCGGTGATAAATTAACCGATAGCTTGGCATCGCAAGGTAAGGCCCCATTTTGAATCCATTCATTGTGCTGTCGGCAAGCCGACGCTAGCACCCATTCACCGACTTTATTAATAAGCCCTGTTTCTTCGAGCACAGGAATAAAAACAACAGGAGAAATATTACCAAGGGTTTCATGATGCCAGCGCAAAAGTACCTCGGTACCTATGAATTGTTTATTACTGACCCTAATCTGCGGCTGGTACTGTAAGCTAAGCTCTTCACGCTCAAGTGCGTGATGCAATGCACTTTCTAAACTGGCCCGAACCATATCGGGTGGGCTCATATTGGCACGAAAGAAACGGTAGTCATTACGACCATCATGCTTAGCTTGGCGTAACGCCAGCTCAGCATGGCCAAGTAATAAAGAACTATCAAAAGCAACGCGACTCGCTACCTCGATACCAATGCTTATGCTGCAAAATATTTCATGCCCCGCAATAAAATAAGGATCGTTAAATTCTTTACAGAGCTTTTCGGCGACCTGATTAATCGTCTGTTCATTGTCTACATGCTCTAACAAGACCGCAAAATTATTACCATTTAAACGCGCAACCGTATCGGAGCGTCTGATAATTTCACTTAATCGGCGCGAGAATTTTTTTAATAGCTGGTCGCCAACGTCATACCCATAATGCTCATTAACCGCAGAAAAGCGATCTAAGTCTAGAATCAATAGACTCACAAGATGGCCTTCACGGCGAGCGTGCTGCAGTGAATGGTCTAATCGGTCCTGAAAAAGGGTGCGATTGGCAATACCGGTTAGCGCATCATAATGTGCAAGGTGGCGGGTTTGATATTCTACCTGCTTGCGAATAATGCCATGGTGCATAATTCGAGGGAGTAGTGCTTCCGTTAATTCTTCTAGCGACCAGATATCTTGAATACCCAACTCTAAAAGTTTGACCTCATCTAAGGTGTAACTTTTAACAGAAATAATAAATAGCGGGGCTTCGGGCAAGGCCATCATTAGACGACACACCCAGTCCTCTAATAACGTATCGTGCTTCTCAACCAATAAAATGATGGCTTTCAGTTTATGGGTATACCAAGTTTTTCGAATGTCATCGGCATTCAGGCATAGGTGTGCCTCCTGTAAACAAGGTAGCGCACTGATCGCCCGGTCATAAGGCTCTGCATTAAAATAATGAAGTAACCAAGATGATGGCATTTCAATTGAAGTAGAGGAGCTATTGGTCGTCATTTTGGATCTATACTGCTTCAGTTAAGATTGAGTATAGACCCTAATTTTTTCTTTAAAGGCAGGATGAATAATTAATTACATTCATTATTCAATTTAAACAGAAAACGGGTATTTGATCGATTCATGGCATTGATAGCCAACAACTTCAAAGTCATCCGCACTCACCCACTTTTCAATGTCGCTTAACGTTTTAATTTCAGGATTAATACGTAACTGAGGGGATGGGAAAGGCTCACGCTTTAACTGTACCTCTTTCATCAACTCAAGCTGATTCTCATAAATATGAGCATTCACAATTTTATGGTACGCCTTTCCGGGTTTATGACCCGTAATTTGAGCCACCAGCGCAAGAAAAACATACACCTGAACTTGGTTAAAATTCAGACCTAACGGCACGTCACACGAGCGCTGGTAACTTGTAAGGTACAAGGTATCGCCCAATAGTGAGAACGTATGAGTATGCATACAAGGACGCAAACAACCCATTTCGAATTCACCCGGATTATAAAAAGTGACGATTTCACTGCGATCATCAATTCCTTTAGACAGGTTATCGATCACCTTTTTTAGCTGGTCGAGCTGAGAGCCATCTGGGCGCATCCAAGAACGCCCCTGCACCCCATAAACTCGCCCCATATCGTCTTCACCTTTACGATGAGGATTGTCGAGCCATGCTTGGTTTTCGTTCGCGTTGGCATTCCAGGTATTACAGCCAATTTCACGAAACTGAGCAGCATTATCGTAGCCACGTAAATAGCCCAATAATTCGGCGATAGCAGATTTATAAAAGCTTTTACGGGTAGTAATCAGAGGGAATTGATTATTGGCAACATCGTATTCTAAATCAGCATTAATCACTGTTAAGCAGCGTGTACCGGTACGCTTATTTTCAACCCACTCACCGTGATCAACAATACGCTGACATAATTCTAAATATTGCTTCATTCAACTAACCTCAAATTCTTATTTCAACTCAACCTTTATAGAGCTGAAGGATTACTTACTTTTTGCTGGCGTCGCAAGGGCCTGATCTTGCTGCTTATAAGACCACCACAACAAGGCGATACCAAACAAGACCATCGGTATAGAAAGCAACTGACCACGGCTCATCCAACCAAACAAATCAAAACCGATATGTGAATCTGGCTGGCGCACAAATTCGACAATAAAACGGAAACAACCATAGCCAATCATAAAGACTGCGCCGACGGCTTTTTGCGGTCTAGGTCGGCTAGAGAACCACCATACAATAATAAATAAAGCCAAACCTTCTAACGCCGCTTGGTATAGCTGCGATGGGTGGCGAGGATCTGGACCACCACCCGGGAAGATCATTCCCCATGGACCGTCCGTCACTCTACCCCAGAGCTCACCGCCAATGAAGTTACCAATACGGCCCGTCATCAACCCAATCGGTACGATAGGTGCGGTGAAATCAGCAACTTCAAAGAAGCTCTTATTATATTTGCGGCCAAACAACCACAGCGCAATCAATACCCCTAACAGACCACCGTGGAATGACATACCACCAGTCCAAATCTGAAATAACCAAATGGGGTTATCAAGGAACTGACCAAAGTTATAAAATAAAACGTACCCCGCACGACCACCGAGTATCACCCCCATTGCGCCGTAAAAGATCAAGTCACTCACCTGATCTTTGTTCCAGTTAGAGCCCGGCTGCTTAGCGCGATAATTGGCTAACAGCATTGCCGCTGCAAAACCAATTAGGTACATCAAACCATACCAATGAATTTCAAGCGGCCCATAACCCGCAATAGGCCCAATGGATAGGGCGACTGGATCAATATCTGGATACGTTAACATCTATAGCTTCCTTAATTTAGCGCCTCGATTGTACTCGAATACAGTCGAATCTAAAGCAGTATCTGACGCTCTTAATACGCTTCTATACTGTTCAATAATTTTAAACGAACAAAAATTTTAAACCGACGATTAATAACAGCAGGGCAAAACCGCGTTTGAGTAATTTTGCATCCAACTTATGCGCTAACTTCGCGCCAATTTTGGCACATGGCACACTGGTTAAAGCGATGCCCAATACAGCCGGCCAATAAACAAAACCCGTGGTCCATTCTGGTAGTTCAGCATGCCCCCAGCCGGTATAGACATTACTCACCGCCCCTGTCATCGCAATGGGCAATCCGCAGGCGGCGGCTGTCGCGACGGCGCGTTTCATTGGCACATTGACCCACGTTAAAAACGGCACGGTAAAAGATCCACCGCCAATACCAAACCAAGCAGAGCCAAAACCGATGATACTGCCCGAAGCGATCAAGCCAGTTTTTCCCGGCACCTGTCGCGTTGATCCTGGATTAAGATCAAACGCCATCTTGGCGGCCATCAGTAAGGCAAAGATACCGATCGCAATCTGCAAGGTTTCCCCCGCCACATCGGCTAATAAAAAAACACCGATCGCCGTGCCCATAATAATGCCCGCGCCGATCCAGCGGACCAACAACCAATCTACTGCACCATGGGCGTGGTGCTCTTTAACCGAACTCAAAGAGGTAAAAATAATCGTGGTCAAAGAGGTTGCTAACGCCATGTGCGTTAACACCTGATCGCTAATACCCATTAAGCCAAACGTAATAATCAGTACAGGCACAATCACTAAGCCGCCGCCAATTCCAAATAGACCCGCTAACAAACCCGCTGCAGACCCTACTAATAAATACACTAAAAATGTCATTCTGATTTCAACCTTCTTTCTATAATCAACGCTATGCCTATTTCAACATAATGCTGTTGCCAGCTAATGCTATCGTCACTTAATACTATTATCACAAAGGGCCGACATTATGGCCGAAGCTGGGATAAACTGCTGTACTATATTTTCGACAACCTTTATGGCATTACATTCTAAATCTGAGCAACTATGTGTTTAATAACGTTTCAATGGCAGCCCGATCACGACAATCGCTTAATACTCAGTGCCAATCGTGATGAGTTTTTGCACCGTCCTACACAGCCATTACATGCTTGGTTAGACGCAGAAGGGGTTTATGCTGGCAAAGATTTGAGCCAAGGCGGCAGCTGGCTTGGTATTCACAAAAATGGACGCTTTGCTGCGCTAACGAATCATCGCGACATGAGCAACTCTGATCCCGAAAATTCTGATCCCGAAAATCCCATTTCTAGAGGCAAGCTCGTTATCGACTTTCTGACCTCAGAGATGTCAGCCTTAGACTACTTACGAGGTTTAGAAAAAGAGGCCGCGCTTTATGCGGGCTATAACTTATTGGTTGCCGATACTCATCAGCTCGGTTATTACTCGAATGCATCCGGTCAACCTGCTGAAATTTTAGCGCCTGGTCTATACGGCTTGAGTAATGGATTATTAGATTCCCCTTGGCCCAAGCTGAAAAGTGCCAAGCTCAAATTAGCGTCTTGGCTCGCTGAGTCGGCTAAAGACCCCGTAAACTTGAAAAGCACGGGCTTGTCTCAGCTGTTATCGTCAACCGAAGTCGCTGCAGATTCCGCTCTGCCTGATACCGGAATCGGTCTCGCGATGGAGCGCATTTTATCGAGTGAAAAAATCATTACTCCCAATTATGGTACGCGCTGTAGCACTGGCCTTATTATGGGTAAAAGCAGCCTAATGATCGAAGAAACCAGCTGGCTAGAAGATGGAAAAGAAGGTTCGCATGTTCGCCATTATGTACCGAACATACGATGAGCGCTTGAAGCTGGCGAAGAAGTCAGCCAATTCTATTAATTGCGGCCAGGGCCAATCATTCGTCCCAACCCAACTTTCTCTAGTGCGAGTTCAATGGTTGCGGTAATGACTTGTGCATTTTCTAATTGCATCACTTCCGCTAACAACTCTTTTGCCCATTCTTGCGTAACACCTCGAATTACCGATTTAACCTTCGGTAAATTTGAAGCGTTCATCGATAGCATCTCATAACCCATCGCCATCAAGATGACAGCTCCTGCTGGGTTACCCGCTAGCTCCCCACAAATACTGATGGGCTTATTGATCGCCTTCGCATCTTGAGCAATTTTATTCAGGGCGGTTAATACCGCTGGATGAAATGAGTTATAAAGATCGGCTACCCTAGGGTTATTCCGGTCGACGGCCAATAAATACTGGGTTAAATCATTACTGCCTACCGATAAGAAATCGACGCGCTGGCCTAAATCACTAATCTGATAAACCGACGCTGGCACTTCAATCATCACCCCAATTTGTGGCATTTCAACTTTATGCCCAGCTTCTTCTACCTCAGCATGAGCACGGTAGATTAAGTGCAATGCTTCATCGACTTCGCCAACACTGGTAATCATAGGTAGCATAATGCGCAGATTATTTAAGCCAATACTGGCTCGTAGCATCGCCTTCACTTGTAATAAAAAGAGCTCTGGATGATCGAGTGTGACTCGTATGCCACGCCAGCCTAAGAAAGGATTATCTTCTTTGATAGGAAAGTACGGCAATGATTTATCCCCCCCAATATCCAGTGTACGCATGGTCACAGGATTAGGGGCAAACGTCTCTAGCTGTTGGCGATAAATTTCTGTTTGCTCACTTTCACTCGGAAAGCGATCTTTCATCATAAAAGGCACTTCGGTGCGATATAACCCCACACCTTCTGCCCCACGATCTCGACTACGCACAGCATCCGTGATTAAACCCGTATTAACCCATAAAGGTACACGGTATCCGTCTAATGTGACCGCAGGTTTATCACGCAAACCTTCTAAATCGTTATTAAGCGCCTGTTCTTCAAGATAAATGCGCTGGTATTGCTTACGTAATTGATCTGAAGGCTGCGAATAAATACGGCCCCGATATCCATCAACCACCAGCTCAAGCCCATCGAGCTGAGCATACGGCACATCCACTACGCCCATGATGGTGGGAATCCCCATCGCTCTTGCCAAAATGGCGACGTGCGAATTGGAAGAGCCTTTAACAGAGACCAAGCCTTTGAGTTTATCGGTTGGAATTTCTCCCAACATAGCCGGGGTTAATTCTTCACTGACGAGAATAGTATTTTCGTGATATTCGGTGACTTCACCTAAACCTTCAGACTCTTGTAAATAGGCTAAAATACGTACGCCAAGATCACGAATATCGGATGCACGTTCACGTAAATACGCATCATCCATTAATTCAAAGTGTCCAATATATTGCTGCACAACTTGACGCAATGCGCCTTGTGCCCAAGAGCCTTCACGGATCTTGATGATCACCTCTGCCCCCAAAGCACGGTCATCTAGCATATTCAGATAAACATCGAACAAGGCCATTTCTTCGGGCCTTAATTCATTGGATAATTTTTGACCGACGGAACGAATGTCTCGTCTTACGGCAATCAGTGCGGTTTCAAAACGCTCAATTTCTTGCTCTACGTCTTCGGCTAATTTATCTGGCACACTGGCCAAATCGGCTGCGGGATAGATAACAACGGCGGTACCAATCGCCACACCCGGTGCTCCTGGTACGCCACTAAAACGAGCTTCTTTTGGCGATTGGGTTGCTTTCGCGGCCGCAGCAATATTACCCGTTGCCTCTGCGTGGGCAATAACTCCGGCTAATTGAGCCGACATGGTGACGAGAAATGCTTCTTCACTTTCATCGAATTTTCGGCGCTGTTGTTGCTGAACAACCAGCACACCCATTAAGCGTCGATGGTGAATAATCGGAACACCGAGGAAAGAATGATACTTCTCCTCCCCCGTTTCTGATAAATAGTGATAGCGCGGATGACCTGGAGCGTCTTCCGTATTGATCAGCTCTTCACGCGATCCTACTAAGCCCACTAGACCCTGAGAAGAACCCAAACTTACCTTACCAACGGCATCTTGATTCAAGCCCTTGGTCGCCATTAAGGAATAGCGCTTAGCCTCTGAATCATAAAGGTATACCGAACTCACTTCTGTATGCATGGCATTACGAATACGCGTTACCACAACCTTAAGTGCGTCACTTAAGTCTGTTGCTGCGCTTACTTCCTGCACAATGCTTCTGAGTGTGTCCAACATCTCTTTATATTACCGCTGTTAAGTGTTCGTATTTATCGCGTAAGTGATTGCTCTGTTTGTTTTTGCAGCCGAATAATTCTCGGCGATAACTCTTTTAATGCCCGCCGATAAACATCTCGTTTAAAAGAAACAACTTGTCCTAAAGGAAACCAATAACTCGACCAACACCAACCATCAAATTCTGGTTTTTCGGTTGCATCGACATTGATTTGCTCTTCGCCACTGACCAGTTGCAGTAAATACCACTTTTGTTTTTGACCAACGCACACAGGTTTACTGTTATAACGAATCATTCGCCGTGGCAAACGATAACGCAACCAGCCTCGTGTACTGCCTAGCACTTCAACATCTTGCTTCTGTAAGCCAACTTCTTCCGCTAGCTCTCGATAAAGCGCATCTTCAGGGGATTCAAACTCTTTTATTCCTCCCTGAGGAAACTGCCAGGCATCTTGACCAATTCTCCGTGCCCAAAGTACGTCACCCTGTTTATTGCACAGGATGATACCTACATTGGGACGGTAGCCGTCCTCATCAATCACAATGCCATCCTGATAAAATCTAATGTCACCAAATTTGCGTATTTTGGGCCAAAGGTCAAGTAATACCTGAATATCGTACCTATTTAATAGCTGCTTGGTTATATCTCAACCGTTCTGTCATCAAACTCATTAAACAGACGACAGTCAGCCCGCGAGCCATTAGAATAAGCACTGACATTTATATTGAGGGTTTTTACGGTGGCATTGGCGATTTTTGATTTAGACCATACTCTTTTATCAGGTGATAGTGATCATACTTGGGGCCAGTTTTTAGTCGACAAGAAGATTGTTGATCCTAGCCACTATGAAAAGCAAAACGACTATTTCTATGAACAGTACAAGGCCGGCGCTTTAGATATTCATGAATACCTGACCTTTGTCTTAAAGCCACTGACCGAAAACCCTCTTGCGACCATGCTCGCTCTGCGTGATGAATTTGTGGAAGATCGCATCAAACCGCTGATTACTCAAAAAGCACTAGACCTCATTGCCAAGCACCGACAAGCTGGCGATGATTTGCTTATTATCACGGCTACCAACGCGTTTATTACACGCCCTATTGCTACCTTGCTAGGCTTTGCAGATCTCATTGCCCCTGAGCCAGAAGTGATTGATGGCGAATATACTGGCCGCATCACCGGAATCCCTAGCTTCCATCAAGGGAAAGTTACGCGTTTAGAGATGTGGTTGGCAGAAAAAGAACTCAACCTAGAGGGCGCTTTCTTTTATAGTGATTCTCATAATGATCTTCCGTTATTGAATTTAGTCGATCACCCTGTGGTGGTAGACTCTGATGAAATATTAACTGCGACCGCGACACGTAATGGCTGGCCGATTATTAGCCTACGAAATGCATAGCCTTTTTTTAAAGTGCTTAAACTAGAGACCTATTTTAGTTGTTGCGCTTAAGCACTAACAGATCCAAGGAATTACCTGTGACCCGTTTGGCCTTAATAATCAGTTTCGTTTTGTTGTGTGCTTGCAGCCCTAAAGAGAAAGTAGCAGCACCGAGCAATGAGAACACACCAGAAAAAATTGATACTAGCGCTTTCACGGCTCAGGTTGGGATTGTCGCCTATACCCGTTTATCGGATGCGACTCAGGCAGCTCAATCCTTCGATAGCAAGCTTGCATCGTTCATGTACCATCCAAATCCAGTTAACCATACTGAGATTCAAGCGGCATGGCGCTTGGCTTATGATCGATTCTTAAATAGCCTGATCTTTTCATACCTTCCTATTCAAGATCCACCTGATTGGTACAGCCAAAAAATAGACTATAAACAGCTATTAATGCAACTCGACAGCTGGCCAATTGAAGGCGGCTATATTGATTATATTGAAGGCTATCCGTATAGCGGAATCGTCAACGATCTAACCTTAGATATTAATGAAGAGAGCATTCGCGCTCAGCACGGCTTTACGGATCCGACCAATGCGAGCCTTGGGTATCACGCTATCGAATTTATGCTGTGGGGCCATACCGGAAAGCGCCAATCAGCTGATTTTTTTCCGCAAGATAATACCGCACCGATTCCGAGCAACGATAGCGACGCAATAACTGAAGTGGCCGAAAGCGACGTCAGTGCAGCATTAGGAACTCAGGTTTTGCAGCCTCAGAACCATAATCGCCGTCGTCAATATACTCAGTTGCTCAGTGAGTTATTACAAAAAGACCTTCACCGTATTCAGCGCCGCTGGGAGCCAAGCAGTGGCTATTACGCTCAGCTATTACAGCAAAGTACTGATGAAGATATTCTACAAGCCGCCTTTATTGCAGCCCAAGAATTAATCAAAATAGAGTTGTTAGAGAAACGCTTTAGTTTAATGAGTTCTGAATTCAGCCAGAGCAGCCATCAAGATCTAATCGCTCTAATAGCCGCAATCAAACAGTGGTTTATGCCCACAGAGCCGGAGTTACAAGAAGCGAGCTTATTCTTTTTGATGCAGCAAAGTAATATGAGTATTGCAGAGGATTTTGCAGATTCGTTACAGCAAAGCACCGCCTGCATTAACCGTCTTAGTACTGCGGCCGCTGAAACAGCCGCGACTAATTTAGATCAATGTAAGCAAGATGTTATCACCCTGCTTTCCAATCTAAGTCGGGGCGCAGGGTCTTTACAGGTAGTCCTGCCTAATTTAGATTAAAACCGCTATTTCAAACCCATGGCTTGCATCACCACATGCTGCTTAATGGCAGCAGCCTGATTAAACAAACGCATGCCTTGGTTTCGAAGTAATCGAATGATGGGCTGCTCGGCCGAGAATAAACGTTTGAAGCCTTCCATTGCGGCCATCATAAGTAAGTTATCCGCTTGGCGACGTCGCTGATAGCGCTGCAAGCTAGACAGTTCACCCAGTGGCAAGCCTAACGTGTGCGCGCGTAATATTTCTTCACTCAAAGCAGCAACATCTTTAAAGCCTAAATTCACCCCTTGGCCCGCCAGTGGGTGAATGGTATGAGCAGCATCGCCCACCAGAGCAATCCCCGGCACTACGTAATTTTTAGCATGACGCTGACGCAATGGAAACGCGAAGCGAGGCCCAACGTTCAAGACCTTACCCAAACGATGTTCAAACGCTAAACCCAACTGAGTGCAAAAGTCTTCGTCATTTAAACTTAATAGCTGCTGGCATTCTTCATCGCTTGTCGACCAAACAATAGAACACATGCGGTCGTGACTACCCGCTAGTGGTAATAATGCCAGCGGACCTTCTGGACGAAAGCGCTGCCAGGCTGTTTCTTGATGAGATTGCTCTAACTCAATCGTTGCGACTAATGCTTGATGTTCATAATCCCATTCACAGTTAGCAAATTCACCCCATTGCTTAACCCGAGATAAAGCCCCATCTGCACCGACCAATAACTCGGGCTTGAGCATTTTTCCAGAAGATAAGAAAACGGGGGTTAAACCGTGCTCATCTTGGTTATCTATGTGCGTCACTGTTTCACGAATAATGTCGATATTATCGGCTTGCGCAGCAACCTGCTGTAGCGCCCATACGACTTCTCGATTCTCAACGATGGTGCCCAAACAAGGAACATGCAGTTCGTTCGCATTAAAATTCACTTCACCCGTACCATCCGCATCCCATACCGTCATCCCTTGATACGGTGACTTACGTGCTTGGGGTATTAACGGCCAAACCCCTAGCGAAGTTAATAAGGCTTCACTTTGAGCCGTAATGGCGCTCACACGCGTATCAAAATCGAAACAGCTAACATCTTCGGCAGAAGGTTGCTGCGCTTCGTTTGGCTCGATGAGCGCAACGGATATATCCGTATTGGCCAAGCCTGCGGCGAGTGCCGTACCCACCATACCACCACCGACGATGACTACTTGATAGCCTTGAGTTCGATAGTCTTGTTCTTGATAGCCTTGTTCTGGATTGCCTTGTTCTGAATTGCTCATGATAACGGTTCCATCTCTGTTCGAGACTGTGCGACCTTTGCCGCTGGCTGACCAAGACCCATTGCTTGGCGAGCAAATAATTTACGCGCAGTCGGTGACAGGGCTAAACCTAATAAGCCCGCATCTCGGCTGCATCGTAATGCTGTATTTTTTTGACTGAATAAACGCGGTAATAAGTCACTACCCAAAATGGTATTGCGTTGGTCGATTTTTTGTTGCTGATAATAGCGTTCAACCATCGGCCACTGCCCAATCGGCTGCTTATCGGCATAAGCTTGATTAACGTGCTCTGCTAACGCTGTGGCATCACGCAAAGCAAGATTAAAACCTTGGCCTGCCACAGGGTGCAAACTGTGGGCAGCATTACCCAATAAGACTACATGGGGACGGATTTGCTCTTGCGCTTTAACTAGCGCTAGTGGATAGCTGGCTCGCTCACCCATAGCAGTAATACGGCCTGCACGATAGCCAAACGCCTGTTGCAAACGAGCAATCAAGGTGGCGTCATCGGCGGCCAGATACTCTTCAATCACATCGTTTGCTAAGGTCCAAACCACGGCGAACTCATCGTTCCCCAACGGTAATAAAGCAATCGGGCCCGCTTCGGTAAAACGTTCGTAGGCCCAATGTTCGTGGCTACGATCAATGCGCACGGAGGTAACCAGAGCATGGGTATTGTAGCTTTGCTGTTGTTGTTCAATTCCCAGCTGTTTCGCCAAATCGGAACGCCCACCATCCGCCATCACAACCAACTCGGCATTTAATACCTCACCACTGGCTAATGTTAGGCTGGCTTGTTGATTGTCGGTGATGGAAATTGCAGAAACTGATTGCGGCGCAAAAACAGTAATCTGTTGCGGCAGATTGGCCATCAATCCTTGGCCCAAGGCGCGGTTGCGAATGATGAAACCTAAAGCATCCACATTGGCATCCGTATTTTTGATATGCGTTTGACCAAAGCGACCTTGATCAGAGACTTGGATGTTATGAATGGCGCAAGCTGCCGCGTCTATTTTTGGCCAGATATCCAACTGACTGAAGATTTTTTGGGTGCCATAAGACAAGGCCGTCGCACGGCCATCAAAACTTGGCGGCTGCTCGCTTGCTGAAGAGACTGCGTCTAATGCAGGTAATTCAAAGCGTTCTACCAGCGCAACGTTTAATCCTTGCTCAATACTAGCGGCGAGCAAATGAATAAGACTGAGTCCTGCCATGCCCGCGCCGATAATAACCACATCAAATTTTGCTGCTTTAGAAGCTGTCATACTACTGCCATCGCTCGCTAGTTGTTCATTAAGGCTTCAATTTCAGCCACCGTTTTGGGGACTTTATGACTGAGAATATGGCAGCCATCTTCGGTTACTACGACATCATCTTCAATTCGGATGCCAATGCCGCGCCAGCGAACATCAACCTCTTCACAATCTGGGGCAACGTATAAACCAGGCTCTACGGTTAAAACCATGCCCGGTTTTAAAGGACGCCATTCTTTGTTAATGCGATATTCGCCCACATCATGTACATCCATTCCTAGCCAGTGGCCAGTGCGATGCATGTAGAATTCACGATAGCTTTCGTCTTCAATCAACTGCTGAACATCACCTTTCAATAAGCCAAGTTCCACTAAACCTGTCACTAATACTTCAACGGCGGCTTCATGACCGGCATTCCAGTTATTGCCGGGCTTCACTTGTTCTATCGCAGCCAACTGAGCGTTTAATACCAGCTCATATAAGGCTTTTTGTTCTGGGCTGAAGGTACCATTTACTGGGAAGGTACGCGTAATATCCGCCGCGTAATAATCCAGCTCGCAACCGGCATCAATTAAGATAAGGCTGCCATCTTCAATCATCATATCGTTATTGGTGTAATGCAATATACAAGCATTTTCACCGCCACCCACAATGGAAGGATAGGCTGGCCAGCGACTACCTTCGCGCATAAATTCATGCACGATGTCGGCTTCTAGCTGATATTCAAAACAACCAGGCTTGGCATTTTTCATCGCTCGACAATGAGCCGCTGCAGAAATATCCGCGGCTTTTTGCATCATGGCAATTTCAGCGGGGGATTTGATCAATCGCATTTCATGTAGCAAATGGCCAAGTACCGAATATTCATGGGGTACTTCAGCGCCTTTACGCACCATGGCTTTAACTTTATTAACCCAATGCAATAATTGGCTATCGAACTGACTATTAGCCCCCATTTCGGTATAGATGCGGCTTTTACCTTCCAGCAAACCCGGCATCACCGATTCTAAGGCCTCGATCGGATACGCTTCGTCCGCAAAGAAATCACGTGCAGCACCTTCAGGGCCAGTACGGCGACCTGTCCAGATTTCGAGCGCAGGATCTTTGTCTTCACAGAATAAAATGTATTCACCTTGCTCGCGGCCTGGAATCAGCACCAAGCAGGCATTCGCCTCGGCAAAGCCCGACAGGTAATAAAAATCACTGTCTTGGCGAAACGGGTGTTCAACATCGCGATTACGCACGGTTTCAATTGCAGTCGGCACAATTGCGATACTGTTTTCCGTCATCTGAGCCATAAGCTGCTGACGACGTTGGCTATATTCTGTTTGAGCAAGTTTCATTGAGCTTCCTTTACGAACTTTCTCTATCAAATTAGGCTAGCAATGTGGCTTATCAAGCTGGGCTAGCAAATTAATCGATCTGGTTTTTACCATCTGTTTAATGCATCTATTTAATGCATCTATTTAATGCATCGATTAATGCAATTGATTCGGTGTTGAAGATTCATTGTCATCGATTATTTTAGGTTCACCCGCTTCAGGTTCATTGAACGCTAAAAATACCGTCAATGCTGCAACTCGTGCATGTTCGATTAGCTCATGAAGTAAGTCTTCGCTATCTTCTGGGCTATCGTCTGCGGTGAGTTCAACCTGACTAAATGCATCAAAATGCTGCAAAACTTCTTTGGTTTCGTCATCCAGCTTGCCACTGATTTTCCCGGCCGCGCCAAATCCATCAAGAAAGCCCTTGCACCACTGCGCCATCGCATCGACTTGCTGGCTGAGCTCGGCGTCATCACTTTCAGGCAAGAATAACGTGAAGTTCATACTCTCACTTTCTAGCCCGTGTAAAACCCAACCATAAAAAACCGTCATCAAACTTTGTACTGGTTTTGGTAAGGCTTCTGGGGTTTCTAAATAGTTTTCTGCTTCTACTTGCCACTGGGCATCGGCCAAGCGAGCACCCGTGCTCAAATAACCCGTCAGCCAGCCATGAAGGCCAGAAGGTGAACCAAGGGCATTAATTGCCACCATGGCGTTAGCAAATTGATGAAAGGGAATCGATATATTCTTCTGCATGAGGTATCTTATTTACAAATAAAAGTATTGCGTAGAGTTTAGCATGAAAGATGGGCGCATTAATCCCCTCTAATGCCTCGGTTTCTCTACTCTTTTACGAACAAAGTAATATAAAGATACTGACACATGAAAGAACTCGACCTAACCAGCTTACAACGTAATATGGATAAGCTCATTTTAGTGAATACTGAATTGCGGCAACAAGCGACTGCTATGAAAATATCAGAGGCTCGTTGGCAAGCCGAACGAGGTAAATTAATGCAGCAAAATGACATTGCACGCCGCAAAGTCAACGAAATGATTGAGCGTTTGCAACTCTTGGAGCGAAACAGTGGCTAATACAACCAATACTCTAACGGTTTCAATTTTAGAGCGAGAGTTTCGGGTTAACTGCCCAGCAGACAGCCAAGATGAGCTAACCTGCGCAGCAAAGTTGCTAGATGATAAAATGCGTGAGATCAGAAATGCCAGTAATACTTCTGGCAAAGTTCTGGGTACCGATCGCATTGCTGTAATTGCCGCATTAAATATTGCGCATCAATTACAACAACTGCAACGCCAGCAAGCTTTAGTATCAGAAGAGATTGGACGCATTGATGAGCGCCTTGAAGAAGCGCTTATGGCTGATGTTCAGCTTGAACTGTAATTTGAAACAACAAATAATTATAATTTTTAACACGCTTTCAAGTTTAAAATTGCTATACTGACATCGCTCCCTAGGGTGTTTGCCAGTCTATAAAGACCTCGAGCCGATGCTTAATACCCTGGAGGGTTATCGTATTATTGTGCGTATGTCCGCCTGTCGGAAAACCTAATATAGTGCCTAGCCCACCACCCTTGAACCTTGGGTTCAAGGCCTTTATTCTTGACAGCGGCACAATGGGGAGCTCCAATTTATTTCTTCTGCAAGCCTCTTATCTAGCCAGCATTTAGAACGCCAGCAAGACAAACGTCTATTGCGCAAAAAAATGCGCGCGGCTCGTAATAACTTAACGCGATCTCAACAACATCACGCAGCAATCGGGCTTAAAAAGCACTTTAATCAGCACCCTAGTTTCAAATACGTAAAATCTCTTGCGATTTACTTGCCCAATGATGGCGAAGTGAATACTAATCTTGCCATCAAGCAAGCATGGAAGCATGGCCAACATGTTTATCTGCCTGTATTAGACCCGATCAGAAAAGGCTTTTTGTGGTTTGTGGAATATAAGCCGAATAGCCGCATGCGCCATAATCGTTTTGGCATTGCCGAACCCGATCCTAGATTTAATAAGCGTATAAATACAAAGTTTTTGCAGGTGGTTGGTTTACCCCTAGTCGCTTTTGATCGTGATGGTAATCGATTAGGTATGGGCGGTGGATTCTACGATCGTAGTTTTGAATTTTGCCGGCAATCAAGCATCAAACCAAAACTATTTGGCTTGGCGCATCGTTGTCAGCAAGTGAATGAACTGCCATTAGAAAGCTGGGATATTCAACTGGAAGGTATTATCTCTGTTTAGCGGATCAGGTTTTCGCTAACAATCATTCCGGTTTGAGCCACATCGGGTGCCATGAACCCTGTTAATAAAGCACCCAGCGCAACCAAGCATGCCAATAAGACTAAGGTATCCGGTTTACTGTTCATTTTTTCCCCAATTAGACAGATCATCTATCTTTCTGCTAATGCCAGCCAGATATTTTTTATTATTACGCATTCAAATATGACCTCACGATAAGATGAGATAAAGACGCGGAGTTAAGACTCTCGCTTTCTTCTAAATTGCTTGAATGCTGGTATGGTATTAGACGCTTATTTTATTATTTTCATGCTGTCGTAATACTTAAGTGCCATTATCATTATTCCAAAAGCTTTTTCAAGTCCCAATATAAGGATATAGCGACTGCCTCACACTTGGCAGGTACTCGTCGGTTAGGAAAAGCTAGCGAGGATTAAGTTTCTCGATATCAATCGCCAAACTATTGCTCTCATGATTCATCTGGCGAATAAGCTCTGCAGTATCAAGCAGGGTATTTGAACTTAGAATGAGTCCTTTATTGACCTCCCAGAAGGATACCGCTGAAAACGTAACGACGTTAGCGCTAGGTTTGAATCCAAACATGGGTTTTACTAACGTGCCGCAAAAAGAAGATTGTGTAACAACTCGATTCCCTTCAGCAATGATGTCTTCTCGCATCACCTCAAAGTCTTCCATCGAGTCTCGTATATTCTGCATCACCTTAGCAGCCATATCATATTCTAAAGTTTGGTTAAGCAAACTCACATGATATTTAAAATCTCGACGAACCAGGTTTTTAGCCAGATTAAAACGACCTTGCTGCCAAGTCAGCGTAATGAACTGCTCAACTAATTTTTTATTCTGTTCCAAGCTATTATTGTTTTCTATTGCTGTGGACATAGAACTACCCCAAAGGTATGGAAGGTAAGAGCCTGTTTATAGCTCCCCTTAATATCAATCATTTAATTAATACGATCAACTAACGCAGCCGCTAACTCTTGTGCCAGCAAATTCGCTACGTTTTTTTCTGCTTTTGCCTTAGCGAGATTAGCATAACCCGATGCACCTTTCGCCTGCTTACTGAACGTGCTCAGTATGCGGTCATTGTCATCTTTAATCGTCACTCGGCTATCGGCAAAGACAAAGTGAGCGCCCTTTTTGACAACAGGTCTTAACGTGGCTGAGACTTGAATCATCAAATCATAGCGCCCCTGCTGGCTAATGCGCATCCCTTGCTCGGTCAATACTTCCATGACGCCTGCCGCAATCTCTTGCGCCCCCTCATCGGTCATACTGATTCGCACTTGTAACTGATTAAATAAATCGTAGATAGTACTGTGTATTGTTAGAAGCTCAGTACTGAGTGCAGGCTTCTGGCGCTGGGTTCCGACTAAGGCCAGCTGGTCAGCTAGGCGATCTCGTTGAGCAAACAAGGATAAAGCAGGCAATACCGTTCTTAATTGCTGCAAGGTCGTCCCTTTTCGAGGCTTCGCATCCAGAGCGACAACCTGTTCTTCGAGGTGTGCAATCTGTGCTCGTAATCGACTGGCTGCTTTCACTCGGTCTAATTCGGCTAAAGCATAGGCAAACTTGTGTTCAAAATAGGTATCCGTTACTTTCACTTCATCGAGTTCAACTGCAGGCACCTTACTGCGAACCGTATTTTGTACGGTACGTACCAGCTCGGTTTGCTTACCCGTTGCCGTTCGCTCTTCAACTCGATTGGTAAAGTCACTACTCACCGTTACGCGCAGCTGGCTCACTAGATTAACCCGCGCCGCTTCCCCGGCACGTCGCGCCGCATCCGCCTTATCACCCCATAAGTCGCTAGAACCCGTGCCATAAGCGAAGCCTGTTCGCTGTGGCGGGTTATTGACCCAGTCGGGTACTTCCAAAGAGGCTTGGTTATCGGCACGCCTAGTGTCTAAGGCCGTCTTAGTCGACGTTGCAGAACAAGCCGCGAGGCTAGAGACGATTATGACGCTGGTTAACAGCTTTAGTGACGATTTCATTTAGAATCCAAAACCGCCTTTTTCTTGCAGCTTCTTAATTTTCTTTTGACCATTCCAGACTTCACGGTTATTGGCCATATCAATCAATTTCATATCGACCTGGTAAAATGTAACGCGGTCGCCGCCTACTTGATCAACGATTGAATTCAAACTGCCAGAAAGTGCAAAATCAGCGGCTTGTTCTTGCCCCTGTTCTTTGCCTTTCGCGGCATTAAGCTCTTGATCTTGGCGCTCTGTACGAATCGCTTGGCGTTCTTCACCGCCGGCAACAAAGTCCGCTCGCCCAGAGCGAATGATGGAGCGTTTTATATCATTCACAAACGTATCAATCGCAACATGTTCGTGTGATTTATTAGCAATTCGCTGAATAATAACCGTTGGGCGAGCACTATTTTTCATTTCAAAATCACGTGCCCACGGAAAAGACAGCATATCGGTAATCATCTCTTCTGCGACTAGCTGTGAATCTTTATCATTCCAGCGATCTGATAATGCAATTTCCTGATCGTTATCGACGCGACTCACTCGAGTCCCCGCACACCCAACGACTGCTACAGCAACTGTTGCGACTAATAATAATTTCATTGTCTTGATCATGAATATTTCCTTTTAGCTCTTAATTAAATACTAACTGCCGTTACGTTAAATTATTACTCAGTTAAAGCAAATGCCTTTCTTGCTTTATTTCCTGTCTGACCTTCTGCCGCCGCGCTTTGTTTGGGCATCGATCTAACTCCGACCACCTGAATTTCACTTTCTTGCAAGATAATACGCTGTTTTTGGGTGATAAAAGGTTTTCCCCTATTCACCTCGGAGTTTATTTCGATGTCATAGCTGCCCGCATCTAACGGAATGCGGGTAATCCGCACTTCATAGGGTAGCATCAACCAATTCCGTGTTTCTGCCGCATCGGATAGCTGACTAGCAACCTTGCCGACTGCCGCTAAAAAACCACCCAATTGACCCCCTGCGAGTTCTGCCGCTTTTTGCGTCGTTAACGCTTTAAAAATGCCTCGAGATAATGCGAGTCTGATGTCGTTGTTGGCATTTAAAAGCTGCTCATTCAGCCCCATTGCTGCAGGATTAGCCGCAGGTTCCATGGCATATTGTTCGCCCGCAACTCTCACAAAAGAGCTTCCTGGCTTATCTTTAAGTGGTGAGTAATAAGGAACGGTTATTCGCAGCCCTGTGCCGATGGCTTCGACAAAACCCAGCTCTGACGCTAGATTCCATGCTCCGGCGAGATAAATTGTTTTTTGAAAATCATTTAAGATGAAGTTCATGAAATCATTATTTCTATAATGCACCATTAAGTTCGCTAAACTTTTATCGGCATAGACCAAATAAAACCACGCTAACTTTTCTCGTTGGCTTTTAACCGAGCTAAAATAAGGTCTTAAGATTAATGAACGGTTACCCGCATCCGCACTGAGCAGTACATTCATTTCTTTGCGCTGCGGCACGATTCCGACATGCTCAATCACTACTAGCTGAGCTCTATCATCGTATTCTTTAAGCTGTTTGCGCTGTGTCGTAGAAAGTTTCTTTTTTGCGAGTCTTGGCCACTCACTCTCATAGCCTCCGGCCTTTCTCATCATTCGCACTGTATCAAACCATGCCTGAGTCGTCATGCCTGTGCCTAATTCAAATTGCTTGGCATAGCCTTGTTCATAAGAGGTCGCCGATTTTTGATAACTAATGCGAGCGTTATCATATTCACCATTGGCTTCATAAGTAATACCCGTCAAATAATGCGCCATCGCATCATCACGATATTCAAGTTTACCGGTATCGATTAGGTTACCTTGCAGACGGCTGAAGACATTCAGTATCTGAGAAAATACCTGCTCATCTTCATTTCTCTTCTCTGCATAGGTTCCTTTACTAGAATTAAGAACATTAAGGCGAATGCCCAAGCGGCGGGATTCAATGCGAGCATTCTCTATGGCATCTAAACGAGCATTGTTTGTCGTTGCGGCATTACTCAACGCCATGTAATTCAAGGTTTTATAATAGTTAATAAATACCTTTTCAAAGTCTGCCCCCGCATAATCGCCATTGCGAGGATTGGTCATGAAGGCCGTGAAAGTATTACTTAAGCTACTCACTTCGAGATCTTCTGCGATTCTTTCAGCTTTATCTAGTAGATTATTACTTTCAAGGTACTGCCCTTGCAGATGTTTTAATACAGCCAACTCCATATGATAAAGAAGACGATCAACACCCGTAGGGGTTAAGGCAGTAGCCATATTTTGTTCAGCTTCGAGGTATTGCCCTTTTTGCGCAGACTGCAGGGCTTTATCAACGCCACTGCCGTATGTCGCACAGCCAGATAGCTGCATAAGCAATACACAAAAAAATAAAACCCTAACCTGGATGTGCTTCATGCCGTATTTGTAATTTCCCAATTATTTGTTGCTAAACCCAAATGGTGCCGGAACACGCTCTTGAATCTACTTTCTCATTTTGACATGAGTAACGCTTGGCGCTCATCACGCCCTGTATTTATAAACCTAGTATTTGTAAATCTAGAACTTATAAACCTAGAATTTATAAACCTAGAAGTTATAAACTTAGTATTAGCCGTTAATTTCTTGTTGCAACCATTGATAAATCTGCTGACGCTTAGTGATTTCTTCATTCACAACATGATGTCGCCCACCTTCAACCATCAATAGATTTCTCTGGGGAAATTTCTCTAATAGCAATGGCATGTTGTATTGCCAATGAACCGTTTCATCCTGATCACCTTGCACTATGTTGATCGCGAGGTCCGTTGATTCGCTCGCTTCAATCATAGTCACCCATTTTTTTAAGGCGCTCACCCACAGAACCGACAGGGCTAAAGGCTGCAAAGGATCCTTTTCAGCAATAAATCGCAAGAATTCAATATCATTCGAGTTGATCGCAAAAGTACGCTTAATTTGCTTAACGAACGGGCTGAGTAGTGTATGAAGAATTTTGGCACTTGCCCAACTGCATGGCCGCACCAAAGGCGCTAACAAGTTGATGCTGGCAAAAGGTGAATTCTGTTGCTGAATATTTCGGGTCAGCACATAGTTGATAATAATCGCCCCACCGGTACTTTGGCCAAAGACGTGCAATGGCTGACTTTCGGTAGCGGTATGGTTTTGCAATAACTGGGTTTGCGCCATCGCTTCACAAAATACTTGGTCATATTCAGCAAAATCGGTAATTGCGGCGCGGTCTCCTGTGGATAAGCCATGCCCAGGCAAGTCAAAGACAAAGACATTCCAACCTTGCTGCAGACAAAACTCGATCAAGCTGCCATAAATACCCACATGGTCGTAGTAGCCATGCATGATGATCGCTGTGCCTTTGGCCGTACTTTTAACATTGTCATGGAAGAAAGCCTGCCCTGCCAGCTGATAACCTGCAGCAGAAAAAGAGCCGATATGATGCACAATGCCGTCATAGCGCTCTGAGAAATCGATATTGTAATAATGAAGATAACGCTTTTGAGCGGGAGATATTTCAGGCAAGCACTGCCAATCAAGCGGCTTTAACGCGTGCTGTAATTCAGCTGAATCCCAATTAATTTCTTTCAAGGGTCACATCTCTTCGTGAAATTTTAATCTGCCTTAAGAGTAGCAAGTCTCGGTCAAGATTACAGCGGGGACGAAGCGACTTTAGGCTTTTTCTACAATTTATATCTGTGTGATTAAACGATGGCAAAAAAAAACCGCTACTTGTTGCCAAGTAGCGGTTTTTCTTACTCTTTAGTAAAAGGCTTGTGGGCCTAAAACTTATAGAGAGTAGTACATGTCAAATTCTACTGGGTGAGTAGTTTGCTCAAGACGGTAAACGTCTTCCATCGCTAATTCCATGTAAGCTTCGATCATGTCTTCAGTGAAAACACCACCTTGAGTCAAGAAATCCATGTCTTCTTTCAGGCAATCGATCGCTTCACGTAAGCTTCCAGCAACTTGTGGAATTGCAGCAGCTTCTTCAGCTGGCAAGTCATACAAATCTTTATCAGCTGCATCGCCAGGGTGAATCTTGTTTTTGATACCGTCGATACCGGCCATCAACATAGCAGCGAATGCTAGGTATGGGTTAGCCATTGGATCAGGGAAACGAGCTTCAATACGCTTGCCTTTTGGAGACGCAACATAAGGAATACGAATAGAGGCAGAACGGTTACGTGCAGAGTACGCAAGCATTACTGGTGCTTCAAAACCTGGAATCAAACGCTTGTAAGAGTTTGTTGAAGGGTTAGTGAAAGCGTTCAATGCTTTAGCGTGCTTGATGATACCGCCGATGTAGAAAAGAGCCATTTCGCTCAATCCTGCATAGCTATCGCCCGCAAATTGGTTTTCGCCGTCTTTCCAGAAAGACTGGTGAACGTGCATACCAGAACCGTTATCACCAATAATTGGCTTAGGCATGAAAGTAGCAGTTTTGCCATATGCAGCCGCAACGTTATGAACAACGTACTTGTACATCTGAACTTCATCAGCTTTCTTAACCAAAGTGTTAAATTTAACACCGATTTCGTTTTGGTTAGCCGTTGCTACTTCGTGGTGATGTACTTCAACATCAAGACCAATAGACATCATTAGGTTACACATAGCAGCACGCATGTCATGCGAGCTATCTACTGGAGGAACTGGGAAGTAACCACCTTTAACGGTAGGACGGTGACCCATGTTGCCGCCGTCGATTTTAGCACTACTATTCCATGCAGCTTCTTCAGAGTTGATTTTATAGAAGTTGCCAGACATGTCTGAGCCCCAACGAATATCATCAAATACGAAGAATTCTGGTTCTGGACCGAAGAACGCTGTATCACCCAAACCAGTTGTTTGTAAGAAGGCTTCAGCACGCTTAGCAACAGAACGTGGATCGCGGTCATAACCCTGCATAGTAGCAGGCTCAATGATGTCGCAACGCAAGATCAAAGTAGAATCTTCAGTGAACGGGTCAAGGAAAGATGTAGAATCATCTGGAAGAAGGATCATGTCTGATTCGTTAATGCCTTTCCAGCCAGAAATTGAAGAGCCATCAAACATTTGGCCTACTTCAAAAAATTCTTCGTCAACATAGCTAGAAGGAATAGAAACGTGATGCTCTTTACCTTTTGTATCGGTGAAACGTAAGTCAACCCACTTAACGTCGTTCTCTTTGATCAAGTTCAAAGTATTTACAGACATCTTTAGTCTCCAGATGTTTTTTTGTCTAATCAGTGGTCCACACAATTGGGGCCACCACCAAGTTTAGTATTCAAATAGCAACTACTGTGCCATCTGATAAAACCACCACTAGGTCGAGAGTTTAAAGGCTTGAGCCGAGCACAATCGACAAATAACGCACCATAATAGCGCGTTAAAAATAATTTAGAGCCATAATGGTGCACAGCTGCGTATATAAGTGAAACACACCGTGGATTGCCTCATTATAGGTTCATCTATGCCCCAAGATAAAACTTTATTAGCACAAAAAGGGGGCTTTTGTGTTTTTTACACCCTTTTGTACAAAAAACATCCAACTTCCTTTATTTTTATCTACATTCTATCCCTACCTAATGTATAATCGCCGCCTTTTATAGCCAAGCCTACCCAGCGAGCATTTTTGCTTAGCCTGTCGGGCCATAACTCAGGGTCCCTAATTGTGATCGAGAACTTACGTAATATCGCCATCATTGCCCACGTTGACCATGGTAAAACCACCTTAGTCGACAAGTTGCTTGAACAATCAGGTTCACTTGAGCGTAACCAAGCCGGCGAACGAGTCATGGACTCGAACGACCAAGAAAAAGAGCGTGGCATCACCATTCTTGCAAAGAACACTGCAATTGAGTGGAATGACTACCGCATTAACATCATCGATACTCCTGGACACGCCGATTTTGGTGGTGAAGTGGAACGTGTTATGTCGATGGTAGATTCTGTTTGCCTTATCGTTGACGCAATTGATGGCCCAATGCCTCAAACTCGCTTCGTAACGCAAAAAGCATTCGAAAAGGGCTTGCGCCCAATCGTTGTAATTAACAAGGTTGACCGTCCTGGATCTCGTCCAGAATGGGTTGCTGACCAAGTTTTCGATCTTTTCGACCGCTTAGGTGGAACTGATGAGCAGTTAGATTTCCCAATCATCTATGCTTCTGCAATCAATGGTATCGCCGGTACAGATCCTGATGATATGGCTGAAGACATGACGCCATTGTTCCAGATGATCGTTGATCACGTTGAAGCGCCTAAGGTTAACGCTGAAGGTCCTCTTCAGATGCAAATCTCTGCACTAGACTACGATAGCTTCGTTGGTGTTATCGGTGTTGGCCGTATCACTCGCGGTAAGCTGAAGCCAGGTACAGACGTTCAAGTTGTTGATTTTGAAGGCAAGGTTCGTAAAGCTCGCGTACAAGACGTTAAAGGCTTTAAAGGTCTTGACCGTGTTACGACTAACGATGCACAAGCTGGCGACATCGTTTGTATCTCGGGTATCGACAAGCTAGGTATCTCCGATACTATTTGTGCGATGGACAATGTTGAAGCAATGCCTCCTTTGAGCGTTGATGAGCCAACAGTAAGTATGACTTTCCAAGTAAACAACTCTCCGTTTGCTGGTAAAGAAGGTAAATTCGTTACTTCGCGTAATATTAAAGATCGCCTAGAAAAAGAATTGATTCACAACGTGGCCTTGCGCGTTGAGCCAGGCGATTCTCCAGAGAAGTTTAAAGTATCAGGTCGTGGTGAATTACACCTTTCTGTATTGATCGAAACCATGCGTCGCGAAGGCTTCGAAATGGCGATTGGTAAGCCTGAAGTTGTTCAGAAGATGGTTGATGGCGAACTTCAAGAGCCTTATGAAGCAGTTATGATCGACATCGAAGAAGATCACTCTGGCGCAATCATGAGCGAGATGGGCAACCGTAAAGCTGAAATGACCAACATGGTTCCAGATGGCAAAGGACGTACACGTCTTGAGTTCATCATGCCAGCACGTGGCCTTATCGGTTTCCGTTCTGACTTCCTAACCATGACATCTGGTTCTGGTATCTTAACTAATACTTTCGATCATTATGGCCCTGTTCATAAGACTCTAGGTTCTACTCGTCATAACGGCGTAATGGTTTCTATGGTTGCGGGTAAAGTACTTGGTTTCTCTTTGTTTGGTTTGCAGGATCGTGGACGCATGTTCATGGAGCCAGCGGCTGAAGTTTATGAAGGCCAGATCGTTGGTTTACACGCTCGTGATAACGATCTTTGTGTTAACCCAACTAAAGGTAAGCAGCTTACTAACGTACGTGCCTCTGGTACGGATGAAGCGATCAACCTAGTTCCTGCTATTCGCCATACACTTGAACAAGCTCTTGAATTCATCGAAGATGATGAGTTGGTTGAAGTAACACCAACAAGCATTCGTTTACGTAAGAAATATCTTACTGAAACTGAACGTAAGCGTTTTGGTAAGAAAAAAGAGAAGTAAGATCTTACTTTCTGATATCAGCCTCACTTAAGAAGCTGATAAAAATCCCAGTCTGATTAAATTCATACTGGGATTTTTTTTGTCTGTTTGTTAGTGTTAATAGCTTAAACCTCTTTAATTGATTGATCAGAACTGCACCATGCCAGACTCCCAACCTCATACGCAATCAACTACCAAACCACTTATGGGAACCCTGTATTCTTTTCGTCGCTGCCCATATGCCATGCGTGCACGATTAGCATGCACGGTATTTTTACCTAAGCTCAGCCTAGAATTGAGAGAGGTGATATTAAAAAATAAACCGCCCGAGTTATTGGCAATCAGTCCAAAAGCAACCGTACCTGTTCTTCTTCTATCAGAGGAACAACTCACAAATAAACCAGTGATCGACGAAAGCCGAGACATCGTACTGTGGGCGCTTGAGCATTCTTCTGATAACCTTAAAAGCCAATACTTACCTATTCATCTGCAATTAGACATTGATGAGCTAATTGACGAAAATGATGGTTCGTTTAAATGGGCGCTCGATCGTTATAAATACGCTGATCGCTACGAAGAAGGTGAAGCGCATTATAGAAAGAAGGGGGAAGTCTTTTTATCTAAGCTTGAAGCCTTACTAGAGAAAAATAAATACATATTTACGACTGAACCGAGCTTAGCCGATATAGCCATTTTCCCTTTTATTCGCCAGTTTGCTCATGTGGATAAGCAATGGTTTGAACAAAGCCCTTATCCTAGATTAATTAAATGGCTCAATGAAGGGTTAGCATCTGAATTATTTATCTCTATTATGGATAAGCATAAGCCCTGGCAAACAGGCAATGAGATGACTTATTTTCCTAAATAATACGTATAGCTGGACTTGCCGACTAAATTCACTTTCGGCCAAGCATAAAAAAGCCCAAGTTAAACTTGGGCCTTCTGTAATATCTCAACGCTACATTATTTAATACACCAATCTTTAGCTCACCAGCCTTTAGCGCCCTAATAAGGTGCGTAGATCCAATGTCTGCTCTACTGAATTTTCGAAGCCACCCGCATTAAAGCTGAAGCTTAATGGCAATTGGGGGTTTTGTAATAAGCTGAACATACTAGAGAACAATTGACCCAATTGAATCGAAACAGGAATCTGAAGAGTATTCGTGCCCTGCTGGATCTTTTGCTCTTTCAGATCACCTGCCACTAGCTGTTGATTCCCAGTTTTAACCGTATAGCTCAACATATCTAATGGCATGGTAAAGTCATTGTCGTTTTTCACGATTAGATTCACAATCATGTCGACTTGCTTAAAACTGGAACTTTTTATTTCAAGCCTGCCCAAACTGACCGTTGGCTTATAAAGCGTCGAAGATTTTTCAAAAGGAAAGCTTAAGCCCATCACCTCGACCTCGCCTTTAATCACATAATCAATACGCCCTTCTTTCAGCAGAAGGTCTTTGAATGAGGCTAATGTCTCTTTTGTTAGATCAATTCCTAACGCTATCTCTTTAGACTGGTTAGCAGGCAGATTACCGACTTTATCGGTCGCACCTTTCAGCATGGATTTTTGGTTAAAAGAAAGCTCATATTTTAAGCCATCAACAGGAATGGAATAGCTGTTTTTATTGGCTATGCTGAACGTTGGTTTAAGTTCGATCTTGTCTTGGGTTAGCTCCCCCATAGAAATGCTTTTATAGGTCACCTCAGGCTCTTTTAAATTATCTTTAACAAAGCCCTGCAAACTAGAGCATGCCGTCGTTGCGACGGCTAACATCAGTATTATTATTTTTTTCATCATGCCTATCACCCGATAAGGTTATCATTGAATTAGTATCATTTTATTCTCAGCCATATAACAAAAAAGCCCAAGTTAATTTCTTAACTTGGGCTTTTTTATGCTTCTCAAAGATTATTTAATCTTTGGATCCAGCTCACCAGACTGGTAACGATCAAACATCGCATCCAATGACAGTGCTTTCATTTTATGTGCATTACCGGCTGTGCCAAAGGCTTCATAACGAGCAACACAAATATCCTGCATCGCTTTAACAGACGCTTTGAAGTATTTACGTGGATCGAATTCAGATGGGTTTTCAGCCAAGAACTTGCGGATTGCACCCGTAGACGCTAAACGTAAATCGGTATCGATGTTCACTTTACGAACGCCGTGCTTAATACCTTCAACGATTTGCTCAACTGGCACACCGTAAGTTTCAGGAATTTCGCCACCGAATTCATTAATGATCGCCAACCATTCCTGTGGAACAGAAGAAGAACCGTGCATAACCAAATGAGTATCAGGGATACGCTTATGGATTTCTTTAATACGGTCTACTGCAAGAATGTCATCCGTTGGTGGACGCGTAAACTTATAAGCACCGTGAGAAGTACCACAAGCGATGGCTAATGCATCACACTGAGTCTGCTTAACGAAATCAGCCGCTTCTTCAGGGTCGGTAAGCATTTGATCCATGCTCAACGTACCTTCAGCGCCAACGCCGTCTTCTTCACCAGCCTGACCCGTTTCAAGAGAACCTAACACACCCAGCTCACCCTCAACCGATACACCGCAGCTGTGAGCCATATCAACAACACGCTTAGTCACGTCTACGTTGTACTCGTAGCTCATTGGGGTCTTACCGTCTTCACCCAAAGAACCATCCATCATTACTGAGCTAAAGCCCAACTGGATAGAACGCTGACATACCGTCGGAGAAGCACCGTGATCCTGGTGCATACACACTGGAATGTGAGGGAATTCTTCAATCGCCGCTAGAATCAGGTGACGCAAGAAAGGTGCACCTGCATAAGAACGAGCACCGGCAGACGCTTGCACGATCACTGGAGAATCAGTTAAATCAGCCGCTTGCATGATGGCACGCATTTGCTCTAGGTTGTTTACGTTAAAAGCTGGAACGCCATAACCGAACTCGGCGGCGTGATCCAACATTTGGCGCATGGAAATAAGTGCCATGAGAAATACCCTTTTAAAATTTTAATTTTTTGAATCTTCTTTCCGCCATTCTAGCGGCTTCTGCGGTTTATAAAAACAACCGCAGGTTTACTAATTTGTGCAACCAAACCCTAAGGAAGTAAGCGCTGTAGCTCAGCTTACTTTTTAGCGCGTGCTTCTAGCATGGCTACGGCTGGCAATACTTTGCCTTCTACGAATTCCAAGAAAGCACCACCACCGGTTGAGATGTAAGATACTTTATCAGCAATGTTGTATTTATCCACTGCTGCCAATGTATCACCACCACCAGCAATAGAGAAACCTTCAGACTCAGCAATGGCTAATGCCAATGCTTTAGTACCTTCGCCAAACTGATCAAATTCGAATACGCCTACTGGGCCATTCCAAATAATTGTTTTTGCTTCTTTCAACTGCGCAGCCAATGCTTTGGCAGAATCAGGGCCGATATCAAAAATCATATCGTCAGCGGTTACTTCGCTAGCATCTTTCAAAGTAGCTTCTGCGTCTTCAGCAAACTTTTTAGCACAAACAACATCCGTCGGAACTGGAATCGATACTTTTTCCATCAAAGCTTTTGCTTGTGGAACCAAGTCTTCTTCATAAAGAGACTTACCCACTGGCTTGCCAGCGGCAGCCAAGAACGTATTGGCAATACCACCGCCAACAATGATCTGATCACAAAGATCAGACAAGCTTTCTAATACGTCTAGCTTAGTAGAAACTTTAGAACCGCCAACAATCGCAACCAAAGGACGCGCTGGGTTATCTAATGCTTTACCGAGTGCTTCTAATTCAGCGGCCAATAATGGGCCAGCGCAAGCGATTGGTGCAAACTTAGCCACACCATGAGTCGATGCTTGAGCACGGTGAGCCGTACCAAATGCATCCATTACGAATACGTCACATAAGTCAGCGTAAGCTTGCGCTAGCGGATCTTCGTCTTTCTTTTCGCCTTTATTAAAGCGAACGTTTTCTAACAGAACCAATTCACCGTCAGCGATGTTCAGCTCTTGCTTGAAGTCTTTAACCAATTCAACAGGGCGACCTAGCATGCCAGCCAAATGATCAGCGACTGGCGCCATAGAGAATTTCTCTTCAAACTCGCCTTCCGTCGGGCGACCAAGGTGAGACATAACGATAACTTTAGCGCCTGCTTCAAGCGCTAGCTGAATGGTTGGCAATGACGCACGAATACGCGCATCAGAACTTACCTTGCCATCTTTAACCGGTACGTTTAGGTCTTCACGGATTAATACTCGCTTGCCTTTAAGTTCACCGGCAGCAGCCAGGTCAGTCATCTTGATTACATTCATAATGTCTCGTCCAATTCTTTAAATCTTTAAAAAGCTAAATATTCTTTAACTGCAACGCCGTATCTAACATACGATTTGCAAAACCCCATTCGTTATCGAACCAGATCATTAGTTTTACCAATGAACCGTCGCTTATGCGGGTCTGGGTTCCATCCACAACACCCGAATGTGGGTCATGGTTAAAATCGACAGACGCATGAGGCTCTTGAGTGAAGGCTAAAATACCTGCCAACTCAGTCTCTGCCGCCTGTTTTAATAGCGTATTCACCTGCTCTACTGTGACATTCTGCTTAAGCTGTAACGTCACATCCAATACCGAGACGTTGATCGTCGGCACGCGCACATGAATACTTTCAAATTTTCCTGCTAGCTCAGGCATTAATCGAGTAATACCTATCGCCAAGCCAGTCTCTACCGGAATAATACTTTGCACCGCGGCGCGTGTTCTTCTCAGATCTGAGTGATAAGCATCAATAACTGGCTGGTCATTCATCGCTGAATGTATCGTCGTGGTCATGCCTCGCTCAATTCCGAAGGCCGTATCCACCAGCTGTAATACCGGAATTAAACAATTGGTCGAACAAGAACCATTTGAAATAACTTTGTTATCAGCGTGTAAGGTTTGCTGATTGAAGCCCTGTATCACCGTTGCATCAACACCCGACTCAGCCGGATGCGATATCAATACGCGCTTAGCGCCTTGTACAAGATGCAATTCTGCGTGCTCGCTATCCATAACAACGCCAGTACATTCGAGTACTAGGTCAATATCTAGGGCTTGCCAAGGTAGGCTAGAAACTTCAGGCTCATGGAATACTTGAATTTCATCACCGTTAACGATGATGCCATTGGCAATTCCTTGGTCATTTTCTTTTAAAACGACGGTACCAGGAAAACGACCATGAGTGCTGTCATAACGCAGCATATAGCTAACCGATGCAATATCGGCTAGCTCATTAATGGCGACGACTTGCAGCTGGTCCTGCAAATTGCGTTCGTACAGCGCGCGTAAAATACTTCGCCCTATACGACCAAATCCATTAATTGCTATGCGCATTATTATTTCCCTTAGCTAGCGAAGGAGTACTTAAAGTACGCCTTCAACCGCGGCAACAACCTTCTCAACGGTAAAGCCAAAGTGCTTCATCAAGTCAGCGATCGGTGCTGATTCGCCGAACGTATCCATACCGACGATTGCGCCATTTAGGCCAACAAACTTGTACCAGTAATCTTTATGCAAGGCTTCAACCGCTACGCGAGCTGAAACAGACGCTGGCAATACTGATTCGATGTACGCTGCATCTTGCTTGCAGAAGATTTCAGCACAAGGCATTGAAACAACACGAACGTTTTTGCCCTTGGCTTCTAATTCTTTCGCTGCGTCCATTGCTAGACCCACTTCAGAACCAGTAGCGATCAAGATAGCTTCTGGAGTACCGACTGAATCCTTAAGGATGTAAGCACCTTTAGCGATGTCAGCAACTTGCTGAGTTGAACGCTCCTGATGTGGTAAACCCTGACGAGAGAAGATCAATGCACTTGGACCGTCGAATCGCTCGATAGCAGACTTCCAAGAAACAGCCGATTCAACTGCATCACATGGACGCCATGCGTGCATGTTTGGAGTATTACGTAAGCTAGCAACCTGCTCAACGGGCTGGTGCGTTGGGCCATCTTCACCCAAACCGATAGAATCGTGGGTATAAACGAAAATAGCGCGTTGCTTCATCAATGCTGCCATACGAACCGCGTTACGCGCGTATTCCATGAACATTAAGAAAGTAGCACCATAAGGAACAAAACCTTTGTGCAAAGCGATACCGTTCATCATCGCGCTCATCGCGAATTCACGAACGCCATAAAACATGTAGTTACCAGAAGCATCTTCAGCGCTAACGCCTTCACAACCTTTCCATAAAGTCAGGTTAGAACCGGCTAGATCAGCAGAACCGCCTAAGAATTCAGGAAGTTTAGGACCAAAAGCATTCAACGTATTTTGAGACGCTTTACGGCTCGCAATGCTCTCGCCTTTCTCTTGGCATTCAGCGATGTAAGCATCGGCTTGCGCAGAGAAATCAGCAGGAAGATCACCCGCCATACGACGCTTGTATTCAGCGGCTAGCTCAGGGAACTCAGCAGCATACGCAGCGAACTTGTCGTTCCAGCTGCTTTCTTTTTCAACACCTGAAATTTTAGCATCCCAACCGTTATAAACATCTTCTGGAATTTCAAAAGCGCCATGCTTCCAGCCTAAACGTTCACGAGTCAGTTTAATTTCGTCGTCACCTAGTGGGGCACCGTGACAATCTTCTTTACCTTCTTTATTTGGCGAACCGAAACCGATGATGGTTTTGCAGCAAATCAAGGTTGGTTGATCAGTATTTTCTTTGGCGTTCTCAATCGCTGCTTTGATCTCTTCTGGATCGTGGCCATTTACTTTCGGAATCACCTGCCAGCCGTAAGACTGGAAGCGCTGTACGGTATCGTCGGTGAACCAACCTTCAACTTCACCATCGATTGAAATGCCGTTATCGTCGTAGAACGCAATCAGTTTGCCTAAACCTAACGTACCCGCCAACGAACACGCTTCGTGGGAGATACCTTCCATCATGCAGCCATCGCCCATGAATACGTAGGTATTGTGATCAACAACATCGTGACCCGGCTTATTGAACTGAGCGGCTAGAACCTTCTCGGCAACGGCCATACCAACACCGTTAGCGATACCTTGGCCTAGTGGGCCAGTCGTCGTTTCGATACCTGGCGCATAACCGTACTCTGGGTGACCCGGAGTTTTAGAATCCATCTGACGGAAGTTTTTCAAGTCTTCAATCGAAAGATCGTAACCAGAAAGGTGCAACAAAGAGTAGATCAACATAGAGCCGTGACCGTTCGACAAGATGAAACGGTCGCGATCAGCCCAATCTGGGTTCTCTGGGTTGTGCTTTAAGAAGTCATTCCATAGAACTTCAGCGATATCAGCCATTCCCATTGGCGCGCCTGGGTGGCCTGATTTTGCTTGTTGGACGGCGTCCATACTCAAGGCACGAATGGCATTGGCAAGTTCTGTACGTGATGTCATGAAATGACTCTCCGGCTATTACGATTTATAAATTAATTTTTGATACTAGCTTCTAAGACTAGCATTCAACGCCTGATCTGCTGATTTTGCAGTGAATGTTCTCAATAGAAGAGAACATAAGTATCAGACGAATAAAAAGGCGCGCTATTGTCGCTTAAATGGCCAGTTGGGGCAAGGTTGGTGCGAGAAAGTGGGGCGATATAAGGGTTGTTTACTTCCTTACTGGGTAGATTCTATTCTGAGCTAGCCAATCAAGCACAACATCTATATCAAAATAAATTGATATAGATTGCTTTTCTGTTAAACTGCCCTCCATGTTAGATACAACCGCATTAAACCTAGTCTCAGATACCGCGTCGGATATTGATGCCTTAGCGGCTCATACCAAAGCCAGCGCTGATCCATTACGCCTGAATATTTTACGTATTTTAGGCGAAGGTTCTTTCGGAGTTTTAGAGCTATGTGAGTTGTTTGAAATAAAACAAAGCAGTATGAGTCATCATTTAAAAATTTTGGCTAAAGCAGGTTTGGTGACTACCAGGCGCGAAGGCAATTCAATTTTTTATCGTCGCTCCCTATTAAATGTGGCTATTGGAAGTTCTAATTCTGCTTGGTTTGATCTAACTCAGGTTTTATTTCGTACCTTAGATAAAATAGCGCCTTCTGAGATAATCACTGAGCGCTTACAAGGCTTGTATCAAGAACGAGCAAAGAACTCACAAGAATTTTTTACTAAGCACGCGAGTGAATTTCATGAAAAGCAGGACTTAATTGCCTCTCATGAACAGTATGGTGAAACCTTAGAAGATTTAGTAGCTACGCTCAATTTACAACAAACCACAACGGCGCTAGAGATTGGCCCGGGTGAAGGGTACTTGCTTAGCGCATTAAGTCAGCGTTTTCAGCAAGTCATCGGCTTAGATGTATCAGAAGCCATGCTGAAAAAAGCCAGTATAAGAGTAGCTGAGCAGAATTTAGAAAATATTAAATTAGTGCATGGCGATTGCCTGTTTGCATTAAGCCAAAACGTACAGGCCGATTTAGTCACCTGCAATATGGTGCTGCATCATGTGCCAGCCCCTAAAGAAATTTTTAACCACAGCGCTCAATTATTGAAGCCAGGTGGTTGTTTATTAATTACCGATTTGTGCGCCCATGATCAAACTTGGGCTCGTGAATCTTGTGGTGACCTGTGGTTAGGGTTTGCTCCTGAAGATTTAACCAGCTGGGCCAAAGAAGCTCAGCTATGCGAGGAGCAAACACAGTTTTTAGCTTTACGAAATGGATTCCAAATCCAATTCAGAACATTCCGTCGCGCTGTGGCATGAAGCCTCAGCTACTATAGAAAATAGGAGACACACATGAGCGAATATTCGATTTTTACTTCTGAGTCCGTTTCAGAAGGACACCCAGACAAAGTTGCCGATCAGATTTCTGATGCGGTCCTGGATGCCATTATTGCCCGCGACCCGCATGCGCGCGTTGCCGTAGAAACGCTAGTTAAAACCGGCATGGCCGTGGTTGCTGGTGAAGTAACAACCTCTTGCTATGTTGATCTTGAAGACATCGTTCGTGATGTGATTACAGGCATTGGTTATAACAGTTCTGATGTCGGTTTTGACGGCGCAACATGTGCGGTTCTTAACGGTATTGGTAAGCAATCTGTTGATATTAACCAAGGTGTTGACCGTGCTAAGCCAGAAGATCAAGGCGCTGGTGACCAAGGTTTAATGTTTGGCTATGCGACGAACGAAACAGAATCGTTAATGCCTGCCCCTGTTTATTACGCGCACCTATTGGTTCAACGCCAAGCTGAATTGCGTCGTAACGGCACACTTCCTTGGTTGCGTCCTGATGCAAAGTCTCAGGTTACGATCAACTACGAAGGTGAGCACCCGGTTGTTGATGCGGTGGTTCTTTCGACCCAGCACAATCCAGAAATCAGCCTTGAAGATCTTCGTAAAGAAGTTCTAGAGCACATCATTAAGCCGGTATTACCAGCCGAATGGTTAACCGAAAATACGCTTTACCACATCAACCCAACCGGTAACTTTGTTATTGGTGGTCCTGTGGGTGATGCAGGTCTTACCGGTCGTAAGATCATTGTTGATACTTACGGTGGTATGGCTCGCCACGGTGGTGGTGCTTTCTCGGGCAAAGATCCTTCAAAAGTAGACCGCTCTGCGGCTTATATGGGGCGTTATGTCGCTAAAAATATCGTTGCCGCTGAATTAGCTGAGCGCTGTGAGATTCAAGTTTCTTACGCGATTGGTGTTGCCGAGCCGACGTCGATTTCGGTGAATACTTTTGGCACAGGAAAGCTAGGCTCTGGAAAAGAAGGTGACATCGCGTTAGCGAAAGTGATTCGCGAAGTTTTCGACTTGCGCCCTTACGCAATTCAAAACCAGTTAGAGTTATTGAACCCTATGTATCAAATAACTGCAGCTTATGGTCATTTTGGTCGCGAGCCATTTGAACATACTTACGAATACGAAGATCGTGGTGAGAAGAAGTCGAAGACATTCACTGCTTTTACCTGGGAACGTACTGATAAAATTGATGCGCTTAAAGCGGCAGCAAACGTTTAGCTTAATTTTAAACAGACAATAACTGTTTAATTTATAGAATAGAATTTTAAGAGAGAAAATATGACGACTTTTACAGATTATAGTGTTGCAGCAAAAACCCCAGAAGCATTCAAAGCGGATGCTGATTGGGGCCGCATGGAAATTGATATCGCTGAAGGCGAAATGCCAGCATTGATGGCATTGCGTGCTAAGTATAAAGCGACTCAACCTTTAGCGGGTGCGAAGATCATGGGTTGTATCCACATGACCATCCAAACTGCTGTTTTGATTGAAACGCTAGTAGACCTTGGCGCTGAAGTTCGCTGGTCTTCTTGTAATATCTTTTCTACACAAGACCACGCTGCTGCGGCCGTTGCCGCTGCTGGCGTCCCTGTTTTTGCTTGGAAAGGCGAAACAGACGAAGAGTTTTTGTGGTGTATTGAACAGACTATCTTGGCTGAAACTGGCTCTGATAAAGTATGGGACGCTAACATCATTCTTGATGATGGTGGTGACTTGACTGAAATGGTTCATAACAAGTTCCCTCAGATGCTACCTGCTATCCACGGTATTTCTGAAGAGACGACTACCGGTGTTCACCGTCTTCTTGAGATGATGGAAAAAGGCGAGCTTAAAGTTCCTGCCATCAACGTAAACGATGCGGTAACTAAGTCTAAGAACGATAACAAGTACGGCTGTCGTCATTCTTTGAACGATGCTATTAAGCGTGGTACTGACCACCTTCTTGCGGGTAAAAAAGCGTTGGTTATCGGCTACGGTGACGTAGGTAAAGGTTCTGCTCAATCGCTAAACCAAGAAGGCATGATTGTTCGTGTTTCTGAAATCGACCCTATCTGCGCAATGCAAGCCTGCATGGACGGCTTTGAAGTGGTATCGCCTTACATCGACGGCATCAATACGGGCACTTTAGAAGGCATCAACAAAGACCTTCTTTCTAAAACAGACTTGATTGTTACTACAACGGGTAACGCCAACGTATGTGATAAGAACATGCTTCAGGCTCTTAAGTCTGGCGCGGTTGTTAGCAACATTGGTCACTTCGATAACGAAATCGATACGGCGTTTATGCGTGAGAACTGGGAATGGTTAGAAGTTAAACCACAGGTTCATAAGGTAATCCGTGGCGAAGGCAACGATCATTTGATCCTTCTTTCTGAAGGCCGTTTGGTTAACCTAGGTAACGCAACCGGTCACCCAAGCCGTATCATGGATGGCTCTTTCGCTAACCAGGTATTGGCTCAGATGTACCTTTGGGATGCTAAATTTGCAGATCTTGCAGAAGCGGATAAAGCTGAAAACATCTACGTTAAAGTACTTCCTAAGAAGCTAGACGAAGAAGTGGCTGCTGATATGGTTGCTGGTTTTGGTGGTGTATTAACAACGCTGACTCAAGAGCAAGCAGACTACATCAACGTTCCTGTTGAAGGCCCATATAAGCCAGAGTCTTATAAGTACTAAAGAGAAGCCTGAGTCTTATAAGTACTAAAGAGAAGCCTGAGTCTTATAAGTACTAATTAATTATTAGTACCAAGACTCGCCGCAGCTGTCTTTTTCAGCGAGTGGCATAGAGCCTATTCTACTTAGGCTCTAAAAATTTTGATATTAAGGCAGGTCGATTATTCGATCTGTCTTTTTTTTGCCGCCAATACAACAAAAGGAGCTGTTATGACTAAAATTAGCTTTGAATTTTTCCCTACTCAAACAGAAGCAGGCACGGAAAAATTATTAAAAGTACGTGATCGTTTGGCCCAAGAAAACCCTGAATTTATCTCTGTCACCTACGGTGCAGGCGGCTCTACTCGTGGCCGCACTCGATCGATCGTACAATCTATACAAGAATCAAGCATTGCCGCAGCACCGCACCTTTCTTGTGTAGGCGATAGTAAAGCAGACTTGCGTGAAATATTGCTCGACTATAAAGAAATGGGCATTAAACGTATTGTGACCTTACGTGGTGACCTACCTTCTGGTGCCGGTATGGCCAATAGTGAATTACGCTACGCCAACGAACTGGTTGAATTTATCCGACAAGAAACAGGTGACCACTTCACCTTAGAAGTCGCTGCTTACCCTGAAATGCATCCACAGGCACCGAGCTTTGAAGACGACTTAAAAAACTTCGAACGTAAAGTAAAAGCCGGAGCGGACAGCGCCATTACTCAGTATTTCTTTAACGCGGACAGCTACTTTCACTTCGTAGACCGTGTACAAGCCATGGGCATCGAAATACCGATCATTCCCGGTATCATGCCAATCACCAACTACTCAAAGCTTGCCCGTTTCTCAGATGCTTGTGGCGCTGAGATTCCACGCTGGATTCGTAAGCAACTAGAAGCTTATGGTGATGATAGCCAGAGTATTATGAAGTTTGGTGAAGAGGTTGTTTCTAACTTGAGTCAAAAGCTATTGGATCAAGGCGCGCCAGGGATTCATTTTTATACTATGAATCAGGCTGAGCCTAGCTTGGCTATTTGGGATAATGTTAAATAATTACCTAAGAAGCTGTGTATTAATTTATTGCTAATACACAGTGTTTTTATACTCCCGCCCTTAGCCAATTAAAACCAACAGTTAACCTATTAAGCCTGAATAAAACAGTTGTAAATAGATCAGAGGTTATGATTATGGTATTTTAGAACCAATTACGCGATATTATTTTCTAGGGCGAAAAGTGAATTTTAAAAAAATAAAGAATATTATTGCTCGTCAAAAATATCTAACGTCAGTCTACAACTTAACAAGTAGCAAGCACCCTCAAGATTTAGTCTATGAAGGCTTCTCAGGTTCTGCTGCTTTAGTCCCTATAGAAAAATGTCGTTCCAATATGCTTGGCTACACCACCAACGGCAACCCCTTTGTTAAAACACTAAAAGCATATTCTGACAAAGAATCTGGTTACTCTGGCTCTTTATTAGAAGCGTATTATGAGCAATTTTGTCCTATCTCAATGCGAGCTGTATTAGAAAGTGACAATATAAACCTCGAAAAATACCATCCAATGGCAACGGTAATGCCTTGGAGTACAGCAACTCCAGATGAGAAATTCTTACGCGCTTGTATTGATGTAAATGCCCCGAATATTCTCTCGAGAGAAGCCCATAAACTAGGCTTATCAACAAAAGATAGTTTTGGCTGGCAATATTTTGGGCCAATATCTGAAAACCTCGGCCAGCTTGAATATGAAAGATTGATATCGGTATATAAGACGATCAAGGAAAATGGCTATCACCCAAATCAATACGGATATATTCATGGTCAATTTTTAGTAAATAATAAAGATTGGGTATGGGTTAATATTGGTGGTAAACACCGCTTTGCGACACTGGCTGCGCTTGAATTCAAAACAATACCAATTGCCTTAAGATCTAGATCATCAGCATTATTCATTCATCGATCTGAAGCTGAGTATTGGCCAAACGTTAAGAACGGCCTTTTTACCAAGCAAGATGCGCTAGATATATTTGATCGGATAATGGCAGGAAGCTCCTATTATTCTTTAGATCAATGTTAGAATATGACCTAGTTAGCCTAAAAGCAACCAGCATAGAGCATCTGTATAATTAAAAGTGCCTGTTCGTAACACGCCTAAATAATAGTTGCCATGTCACTCATTCTAAATAAACATACTGCTAATATGAATGATGCATTTTAAGTCAATCTCAATTTTAAATAATGGAAGTAAAGTAGTATATGACGGATTATGAGATGTATTTAGTGTCTACACCCTTGCACTTGTTTCTAGCATCTGCAATCGCCTCCCAGCACTCGGATAAAAAGCATATTTTAGTTTTTATTGACCAAGTAAGCGCTACTGATAATTTTTATTATGAGCAAGTAAATAATTGGAATGACTCTCCCTTTGAAGAAACTTATATCTTTCCTGGTCGTATTAAAGGATTTATAGAGAAACGTAATTCAAGAAAAGAAATTTTCTCAGCACTTGATGTAATCATTGAGCAATTTAAACCTGCTCAAATTTATACTGGTAATGATCGCCGCATTGAATTTCAATATTCCATGTTTAAAAGCCAAGAGTATGGTGGAGCGAAAGGTAATTACATCGATGAAGGTACATATACCTATTTAGGTAGACCACCATCATTAGGCATTGGAGATATGGTCATCGATAGCACCATCAAAAAAATAGCCTATGGCTTTTGGTGGAAAAATCCTCCAACTATTGGGGGGTCTGCTTGGATATCCAATGTTTATGCTGCATTTCCTGCTCTTGTGCATCCCTTACTTGAAGAAAAAAATCTTATTGAGCTTTCTTCAGAGTGGTTACAATCCGATAATCTCAATAATTTTTCAGCCCAGCTCTTAGCAACAAAAGACATTAACGCTGAATCCATCCAATCGATTGATGTTCTTATCGCATTACCTCATGAATCTATTATTGCTAAGAATAAACACTACAAAGACTCCCTTATTAGTCTGATATCTCAACTTACAGCCCAAGGGAAGAATATTGCCGTTAAATATCATCCTCGAGATATAAAACAAGATGCTTTAGAAATTAAAGCAATTGGCTGCCAATTGATTCCTAAGCAAGTCAACTTTGAAGCGCTTTTGTTAATATTTCCCAAACATAGAACTATTCTTGGCGATTTTTCTAGCGTTTTACTAAACGCACGCTGGTTACGTCCAGATTTAAGAGTCATTGCTGCTCTAGAAGACAAAACCTCTGTCTCAGAGCAACTCTATTCATTGTACACATCACTTAAAATAGAAATGGTTGATGTTAAAGACCTCAATTCTTTAGATAATTTTTAAGGGCCCTCATGATGGATACGCCAATTTATTTAACGGACAAGCTCATTGTTGGAAAAGGACGTGATCGTATTTGTTATGAACACCCTAATGATTCTAATCTTTGTATTAAAGTCTCTATTAATAATGACAAACAATCTAAACGAGAAGTAAGCTACTTTAATTTTTTAATAAAAAGAAACACTAATTTGTCCAAAATTTCAATATTTCGTGGAAAGGTCAATACTAATAAAGGAGTTGGGTATACATTTGATTTAATTCGAGATCATGACAAAAAGATTTCAAAAACTCTACGTCAATGCTTAGAAGCACAAGAATTCACAACCAAATGGGTTGAACCTCACCTTATTGACCTAAAAAAATATCTCATCATTAATAAAATTTGTATCAGAGATATTAGCCCATCAAACATAAGCTGCCAAAAAAACCCTGATGGCATCAGTCTATTTATTATTGATGGTGTAAGCAATGCCAACATCAACCCTCTAACAATTAGATTACAAAACCTTGTGAATGCTTCAATCAACAAGGCTTGGAAAAGCCTTAACAGAAAACTCACAAAAATCAACGTAACTTTGTTTAAGAATTAAATTTGATGAAATTTTCAGTTTTCAATATACAAGATAAACAATCCCAACCTTTTGTAACAATTGAGCATAGCCATGAGCACTTAAGTAACAATATTCATGACATCATAATAGACCACAAAGCTTCACTTGTAGGAATAACGTCTAAAGATGAGTTGATTGTGAAGTTTATTAAAGCGAGAAGTTGGCATGAGTACATGAAACTATTATGGAATCATAGCCGCGTCACAAAAGAGGTTAAAGGCAACAAAATTTTGTCGAATTTAGGCCTAAGAGTTCCAAGGATTGCCGAAGTCGGCTTAGGGGTTATTCCTAGTCATAAATATAGATTCATCGGTTATTATGTAATGGAAAATCTCAAAAAAACGGGATTCCAAGAACTGTCTATATTAATTAGCAACGATAGCATTTCGGATTCGATACGTGAAAAAATAATGTTTTCAATATATAGCGGTTTAAAATCGATGAGAGACGATAGAATTATCTTTTCAGACTTTCACTTTGAAAACATATTTTCTAACAGTGAGGGAGAAGTCATTTGGATTGATACTGGCGTTTCAGTCTACAGTAAGTTTAATAATAAAAAGTTCGTAAAAAAGTTCAACCAATCCATTAAGAAGTATGGTTCAGGAAACAAACTAAGTCATGAAGAGATTATCATGTTCAATTCACTTTCAATCCAAAGCAACTAATTCATGGTATTTAGTATGAAAACCCAGAGAGCAATCTTATATTGCTTATTGTTTGCTTTAATCAGTTATGGTTTTAATTATCATATCGGAAAAGCATTTATTCACCTTGCAACTCTATTATCACTCTATAATTTGCTTATTGCTTTTAAAAAAAAATCAGTATTCAATATTTCTAATCAAAAAACGATATGGGTTACTAGTGCTTTATTGGCAACAAGTGCCGCTCTTACCTTCATTTATTACCAAATATTCAGTAACCATATGTCTGAAAGACACTTCTTGAATATGTTTTACCCCGCACTATTCTTCTCCATTATTCTCCCTTCTTTGAAAGTAGAAAAAAGAGACAAATACCCCATACTTATTACTGCCATTATTTCATGTTCGATAATGGCTGGGGCTGGAATCATTGACTACTTTTCGGCAGGAAGCTCTGGATTTAGAACGGCTGGATTTCTTAATTTACCCATCATCTATGCATCATGCATGGTGTTAATGACTTGCTGGTTGGCCGCACTTCTTTTGTCATCTATTACTCAAAGAAATTGGTTAATCGCCAGCTTATGTTTAATCGCTGTTATTGCGGGCTTTGCATCCGTTCTATTTACAGGCAGCCGGGGCCCTATCATATCTATGGGGATTATTTTATTAGTACTCATCGCTCATAACTTGATATCTAATTCATCTGTCATCCAGAAAATATCAACAATTACTTTAATATTAATTGTTAGCACATTGTCTCTTTCTCTTTTCCCACAATCTAAATTAGATAATATTAAGAGTCGATTTCAAATAGGAGTTCAGAATGCCACAAGTGCACTCGGAAGCGAAAGACGAGAGCCTAACTCGACAGGAATAAGGTTGGATATGTGGGAAGCATCATTAGTTGCAATTTCTGACCACCCATTAACTGGAATTGGACCGGGAACGCATACTACGTATTTTCCGATGCTAGAACAGAGTGGACGCATCAATATCAACACAGCGCCCTTAGTCAGGTTCGATCACATGCATAATGATTACATACAAGCCTGGCTCAGTATGGGAGTCATATTCGGTACATTGTCATTCGCATTTATACTGTGCTTTTTAGTCTTATTCGCATCAAAGGCAAAAAACACTTATCGATCATTGGCAGGGATATCTGTTTGCTCTAGTTTTATTCTTTGTGGTTTAACAGATGTACCCGCACATAATGCTGCATCGTTAACACTCTTTTTAATAATTGCATCCTTGCAGTTATCATATTTGCAGAGCTACGTAACTTCTAGTTTAAATAAAAATCCCGCTGCACAAAATTAAGAAAAAAAGTGTTTGATCCAGTGGGTATATTGGCGAAGGTATAGGGGGTTGAGTTTGAAAGCTTTTTTTAAAAAGATTCGAGCTTCTTCTTTCTTTCCTGACTGATAATAGTTCTTGGCTAACGTTACGATTTGATGAATCATCTTTCTCTCCCCAACAATTGGGGAAAGAATCTTCAGCTTTAGCAACTGCACTTGTATGGCTTTGTCGCGATTAAAACCTGACTTTGTCAAACCTGCTGGTAAATAATCTTTGAAAGACCCTGGCTCATCAAGAATAAGTACATTGTTGTTTATAGACAGCTGCGCCCAAAAATACCACTCCTCTCCATTTTTGATCTCCTTACAAAATCGAAAATCAGCTAGTATAGACGAGTGTATAAATGATGTTATGTCACCGCGCCAGTCATTTCCAAACATGAGCCCTTTAATATAATTATTCTCGCCGTACCGTCTAATTCTTGAAACTTTTTTCTTATTTTCTATATTAATACAATTATATCCAAACCACTTATAATCAGAATTTTCTTTAATCATAGCTTGCGCTTTAATTAAACAATCTTCAGATAAATAATCATCATCATCAATAAAAACATAATAACAATCTACAATAGACCGCTCAATCAAATCGATTCCTGCATTTCTTGCAGCATTAACACCTTTATTTTCTTGTTTAATATAAGAAAAACGTTTTTTGTCTTTTATGTAATCAACCATTTGACGATCGGTGTCGTCAGTACAGCCATCATTTATAACCACACACTCCCAATTTTTATATTCTTGATTCTCAATAGAAATTAATGAACGCATAAGCAATTCAACTCTATTATATGTGGGAACAACAATTACAAATAATGGATCTTGATTCATAGGTCTCTTTTAAACTCTAATGCTATTTACGGCGATATCTGACTAAGGCTTTGTATTCGCCAATAGTTTAATTATTAATGCTACTGCGGGAGAAATCTGATTATTAACAACCAAGCGAGCTCTTTTCTTTTTTAAATTGATGAGACTGGCAATTACATAGAAGAATAACATTAAAGCCTTTTCTTCAAACTGACTAAAGCGATCAAGTTCAGGCTTTATATTATTAAAGCCTTTTGAATCTTTCGAATATAAAAAAGCAACATCCCATAGCCTTACACCATATGTATAATACTGGCAGTCTATAACCCTGTATGAGTTGCTTTCCTCTAAAATATTTTGAGGCTTAAAATCACCATGAACAAGTCCTTGGTAGTCTGATAAATCACGAGTAATTAACGTGTTATAAAGATCGTCTAAAGGCTGTTTCAGTTCACAATAGAAGTCCAGCTCTGTAGATAAAATCTCTTTTTTAGCGTCTAAAAATTCAACATAAAAATTCTTAGAAACATTAGTGCCAAAACGAGAAACCATATAATACAAAACAGACTTAATATTTGTAGAGGGATCAATTTCAAAACTTAAATTCTGCATACTGCCATCTAGGGCTAAATGCGATAATTCTTGCCGCTCTTTACCTAGTGTTTCAAATAATTCCAAAGCTTTATCATAAGAAAAACGTTCAGGATGCTGCAATACTGAAGAAATGAAACAACTATACCCTAGCTCTGAATCATCTAATAAGCCAAGAGGAGTTGCAGATAATTGATTACCTCTATACTTGACCTGCCAGCTTAAAAATCTGTATTCACGCTCTGCAAGAGACGATTCTTCAATTTTAGAAATAGCTATTGGCTTTCCAGTAAGAACAGAGTGATGCAATAACATACCGTGATTATTTGCACCTCCAAGATCTCGAAATTTTGTATATATTTTATTACCCGTTTTTTCTAGAACAATCTCCTCGCAAGACTTAATCAGCGAATCTAAATTCATTCCAACCTGACTTTCAAACTGTTTTTTTCTACGCTGATTTTTATATCTATTTAACCAACGGCGAATCAATTTTTTCATTTATAGCTGTACTTATTGGAATGATCATTCTTTATATCCTTAACAATATGAGAAATCATACTATCAATCATATTTTCTGCCGTTTGAATAAACTGAGTCATTTTCTTTAGCTCATCATCGCTATATTCATGGCTATTATTTAAATTGATTTGCTCTAGTTCTGAAATTTTTATATTTCTGTTAGTTTCACCTAAAGCATCCTCTAGTAAATATCGAATTTTGGGTGTATTAGAGTCAATTGCAATAAAAGGTATTTTGTTTTTTATACACATTGAGACTGTGTGATACCGGCCAGTAATGACTAAACGGTGATCACGTAAATACTGGATATATGCAGATGGCTGTGTTGATATTTTTCTATCTGAAGTTAGATATTTGATAATATTTTTAATATAAGGCCTAGGACTTCTAATAAACTTAGCATTCCTTCGACGCGCAACAATCATGCTCTTAAATGGAAAACCGTTGCGCTGCGAGTATTCATTAAGGACAACATTATCTTGTTTAATGGCGCTATCAACAATAACTATGCCGCCGCAAGTAGTGTTCATCTCAGGATAATTTCTACTATTCGCCGCAAATGTAAGGTCTGGAACATAACGCCCCTCAATCTCAAAGCTGTTTAATTCTTCTAAGCTACCCTTATCTCGAACATATATTGCTCGGTATTCATTGAGTTTCTTATATTCTTCAGCATCATTTTTATAGAGCGTTGCATTTATTAAGTAGCAGGGAGTTCTTAGTACTTCGTTTGAAAATTGTGCGAACTCTGCAAGTGCTTTTGCAAATTTTCGATCTTTACTATGATGAATAGTTCCTTCACCGTTAACAATAATCGCATCAACTTTGGGCTTATTTTGTATTTTACTTTTATACTTTCGCCAATCGATACTAACATCCCATGTCCATACGATTTCTACGTCATTCTTTTCTAATAATGCAAGTAGGTTCTCCATAACCAACATACAGCCATAGTGGCTTGTTACTCTTGTATCATTAATAATAGCAACTTTGATCATTTAGCCTACTGCTGATAATTGTCAATGGAGTTTAAATTGCAGCCAACTGCTTACGAATATAGCCAACCGTTCTCGCAACAGCAAAAGGCGCTGAGCGTTCATTATAAGCTAATAGAGTGGTTTTGATAAACTTCCAACGTAACGCAATTTTGTTGATCGATCTTGTTTTAGCAGCATCATCGGTATACTGTTTTTTGAGCTCTTCAATGGTTCGCTCAAAATCTTTACTGCGTACTTCAATTTTGATCGCTTGCTCACTACCCGCAAAACCAAACGTTCCAAAGGTTGCAGCGGATAATTCTAAGTATTCGGAGGCAAGTTGCTCAATCAGCAGGACGCTGTTAACCCTATAAAGGTCTTTAGCGGGCAATAAATCACTGTTAACTTGTTTTTTTACCGACTCAATGGCTGTTAACAGCTCTTTATGTAAAATACGCATATCATTAAAAACATAAGTATCACCATCAGCACGTTTATGCTTTGTCCAAGCAAAGCTGCGATATTTAGACCAACTTACGTCTAATTCACTCGATTGCTCGATAAATAATGCGCTCAACTCATCGCCAATTGCTAATACATCGAATAAGCGCTGCTCTGACTTTTTGTCTTTTTGTATACCGTACACATTAAACTCTGTGACGACTCGATAGCTATTCGCTTCCAGTAATATAATTTCTTTCGCAAGATTAACATCTTCCTGTTCAGCTGCTGTTGCCGCTGAACACAGTGTGAAAAAAGAGAATATGATGACTACTTTGGAGATTAAGCGTTTCATATAATTATCCAACATACTTTAATAATTCATTTTCTATCATTTCTAAATTTGGGATCATGGCTTGCTCATCATATACGCTGACAGCCACCTGATCATAAGGTCCAGAGTGCATAGCATCTACCTTAACAATATCATCTTCTTTGACGTGTGTAAGCTTTGGAATCCCTTGAATCAAAATCGCATAAAAGGGCAAGCTACTTTTTGCCCCCGTGCCATTTACTACTGCTAAACGTGCACCTTCTGTCGGTGGTAATGCACCACCGCTCAGCGCCTCATATGAAATCACAGGGATATCAATATTTCGCCATTCTAATTGACCTAATAACCAACCCGACTGTTCGGCAAGAGCGGTAGGGGCTCGAAACGGAATAATTTCGGCAACAGTTACGTTAGGTAAAAGCAGTTGCTTGTCATGTAATGGAATCAACAAACTTGATACTTCATTTACGCCATCTTTGGTTACTAATTCTGCACTCATGACTACTTCATCCACTGTGTTTGAAGATAATTTACCAGCTGCGAGGCTAATTGTCTCGGGCTGCCTATATAAGAAACATGGCCAGTAGCCACTATGCTATCTGGCATTGAGCTGTTTGCGCAGCTTTCACTATTTTGAGCCCAAATAGTTGAATCTTGCTGGCTTATTTTTACTGCGGCTTCAGCACCATCATTGCCCATTCCACTAAATAAAATATAGCGAGCACGTTTACCAAAGTGCTGCGCGACATTTAGCATCACTTGGTCAATAGAGGGCCCATAAGGGCCTGGCCAGGCTGCATTTTTACTGATGGCACGACCTTCGTAATCAAAACTGAATTCATGCTCGACCGGAGCTAGCATAACTTCACCCGTCTTAACTTGAGCACCCTCTTGATAAGGTACCATAGTAATGCCGGCATGACGCCCGAGTGTTTGTATCAGCGTTTGCTGAAAACGTGAATCAATGTGCTGGGCATATATAAAACCGGCGGGCAATCCTTTAGGAAGGCTATCTAAAAACTCTTTCACCGCATCAGGCCCTCCTAAGCTGGCACCTAATACCCATACATGTTCAGCAGGTAATCCCATTTCTAGATCTTTAAACAATGCTGGCAGCGGCAATGGGTCACTACCCGTTATGGCTGACTCAAGTTCGATCAGTTCTGATTCATCGGCCATCGCGAGCGGGTCGCCTGATAGCAAATCTTTCATCTTTGAAAAAAGTCGTTTTTCCCAACGGGGGTAGTGCTCACTGGTTCTTTCAGGCGCAACGCCCATGCCAAACAGCACGGGAATATCACCATCAAATAAATCATCAAGCCAATGATGTTCAGCTTCTTCGTCAAGAATATCCACAACCCATGCATCAACCTCGGAGGTTAATTCTGGGTTATCGTTTATTCTGCTTGGATCTATGGTGAGAATGACCTTAAAACCGAAATGCATTAAGGCTGTTTTTAACAGGTGCTGCTGAAGCAAATTATCGACAATTATGCCGACATTTGCCCCAGCTTTAGCGTGATGCATACTAGTTCTCCGCATCACCCGCTAGAAGTTTTTCAATATTCGAAAGTAAGATATCTTCTTGGAACGGCTTACCTAAATATTCATTTACACCAATAGAGAATGCTCTATTACGGTGCTTATCACCGGTACGAGAGGTGATCATGATAATAGGTACGTGCTGCAAGCGTGAGTCATGTCGGACGATCGAAGCTACTTCAAAACCATCCATTCGTGGCATCTCAATATCCAACAACATCAAGTCAGGGACGTGATCTTGTAATGTCGTGATCGCATCTACACCGTCTTTCGCGGTAAATACTTCAAAACCATTACGCTCTAGCAAACGAGTCGTTACCTTTCTTACGGTTACCGAATCATCGACTACTAGAATTCTCTTCGCAGTCACTTCCTTCTCATGACGCTTTTCAGCTTCAATCGCATCCAATGCCATGGCTTGTTGATATTCTAGGTTGCTTTGGCTACGAATCATCGCAGGTAAATCTAGAATGATAACAACACTACCATCACCCAAGATTGTTCCGCCCGAGACGCCCATTACACTACTGAACTGGCTACCTAAGGTTTTTACCACAATTTCTCGGCTGCCCAATAACGTATCTACTTGTAATGCGTAAGGCGTTTCGCCCTTAATCAGCAGCACAGGTGTTGGCATTTTCTGCCCTGCTAATTTCGGCTGGGCTTCTGTACCTAGCATGTTACCAAGGTATTCTAAACGATGATCAGCGCCACCATATTCAAACGAACGCTCAGCTAATGGTTGCTGGTACAAAGCTTCTAACTGATCGGTTGATACTCGTACAATACCTTGAATACTATCTAACGGTACGGCGTATAAATCATCACCTACTCTTACCATCAATGCTCGGTTAACCGATACAGTGAATGGCAATCGAACTTGGAATTCTGTTCCTTGCCCAGGTATTGAATTGATAAATAGCGTTCCACCCATCTGTTTGATTTCGCTATTTACAACATCCATACCGACACCACGGCCTGAGATTTGCGTGACAGCTTGAGCGGTTGAGAAACCTGCATGCAAAATAAACTGCATGATTTCTATATCCGTTAACTTGCTATCAGCTGTCATCAAACCACGCTCTATGGCTTTCTCACGAACGGCGTCAATATTAATACCATGACCATCATCTTTTAAGATAACCAGTACATCACCGCCTTCGCGTGAAATACTCAGTTCAACACTACCGAGGGCTGACTTGCTTGTTTTTGCTCGTTCAGACTTCGTTTCGATACCGTGGTCAACTGCGTTACGCAGCATGTGCTCTAGTGGCGAAATTAAGCGTTCAAGAATTGTACGGTCCATTTCACCATCAGCATTGAATACTTTAAATTCAACTTGCTTATCGAGCTCCTGACCTACCTGTCGAACAATACGACGTAAGCGAGGCACAAGGCGCTGGAAAGGTACCATGCGAGTCTGCATCAATCCTTCTTGCAGCTCGGTATTTACTCGGCTTTGCTGCAATAATAAGGTTTCAGCGTCTCGGGTTTTATTGGTTAATGATTCTCGAATATCCAGTAAATCGGAAGCCGACTCGACTAAAGAGCGCGCCAATTGCTGCATTTGAGAATAGCGATCCATTTCTAGCGGATCGAAATCTTCATAACTTGGGGTTTGGCGTTCTTGGCGGAATAATACTTGCGCCTCTGTTTCGATATCCAGACGACGCAACTGATCTCGCAAACGCTCAAGCGTTGAATCCATTTCTTCTAATGAATACGAGAAATCCGTAACTTGCTGCTCTAATCGACCACGCGAGATAGATGTTTCACCTGCAAGATTTACTAGGCTATCGAGCAGATTAGCAGAAACCTTGACCATTTCTTGCGGCCCACGACGCCCTTGCTGAGGCTTGTTTTGGGCTTCTTGGTCTAGCTGTGTTAGTGGTTTTGCGGTAATCGCAACTGTCGTTTTACTTTCTTCTTCAGGCACATCTTCATTGCGCTTAAAGGGAACGATATTACTTTCAACGGACTCATCAAGAGCAATCGACTCACCCGTGTGCACTTCTTCAGCAGGCTCTTCAGTTTGATCAACCGCTTCAATATGCTCATCAATACTATCGACTGTTGGAATTTCTGCTTGTTGATTTTCTGCAGGCTGCGATAACGATCGGGCTACAGCATCAACACTCGCCGCTAGGCCATCTTGTCTTTGGAATACTTCACTAAAGAAGGCATCATCAACATTTACTTCGCCTTGCTGAGCTTTGATCATCCACGCTTCGAATTCGTGCGCAAGATCACCCACTTCTGTTAAGCCACCCATGCGCGCACCACCTTTTAAGGTATGCATCACACGTTGAATTTCTTCTGTCGCTCGTAGATTTTCTGGAGCCAATTGCCATTCTTGTAGAATAGTGTCTAGCTCTTGTTGCAGCTCTTGTGCTTCTTCAAGGAAGATTTCGAGTATTTCACGATCACTTTCATCAATATCTAACGACACAACTTCGTTATCAACAAAGTTAGTCGTATCTGCAATCGGCGAAATGTCTTCTGATAATGAGTGTATGTTGCTCACTTCATGGGTGACCGCTTCAGCAGACGTATCATTATCTACGAGCGTATTAACGGTTAAAGGATCAGCACCTTTGGCTACCGCATGTATTCTTACAACGACTTGTGGATCTAGATCAACGGACTGCCCGTTCTTAATATGATCCAGCATGTCATCTAATATGTCGTGATAGCTGCTTAATAAAGGTATTAAACCATCACGTGATTGAACGCGACCATCATGAAGCCCCTCATAAATAGACTCAAGCTCATGGCAAAGATCAGCAACATCTGTCATCTCTGCCATTCGAGCGCCACCCTTCAGGGTATGAAGCTCACGTTGTAATTCAGCGACATCTCTTAAATTATCAGGGTCAGCCTGCCAGCGCTGCAAGGCAACACCTGCTGCCTCCATAATCTCTTGAGCTTCTTCTAAGAAGATTTCTAATAGTTCAGCATCAACGTCATCGTCTGATTGACCAGCTTCGATGACAGGAAGTTCTGCCGGAAGCTCTTCAAGCACCTCAAAATCATTGCCTAATTGATTAGTATCTTCACTAATCAATTCAATGTTTTCTTTAGCAATATCCTTGATAGCCTCATCTAATGGCTCTTCTTCGATTTGAACGTCTTCGATCTGAATGTCTTCAACCTGAGCTTCTTTGATCAAGTTATTACGATTAGACAATTCAATCTGAGTCGTCTTAACCCGAGCCAATACCTCATCATCAGCCGACAAACTCTGACCTGCGGCTAAATAGTCCATCATGTTCAATAAGCTTTCATGTGCTGCTAATAAGCAGTCTTCAAGCATTGACGCATCTATTATTTCGGTCGAATCAAGTATGTCTTGATACAAGTCATACAAAGCACTGGCCAGCTCGCTTACTTCCGCTATTTCTGCACGATCTGCACTATCAATCAGTTTTACTAATTCTTCACTAAGCTGAGTGAGCGCAGTTGTGTCTTTTGGCTCACCGACCCACTGCTTAACTATTTCATCAGCATCTAATAAGACATCCATGCCTTGTGCTAAAAACTGAGTTAACTGGTAAGGATCAGGCAGGGCTTGTTCACGATCTTCAGAATAAACAGGGGCTAATAGCAGTTCTTCTAGCTCAGCTACTTTGACTAAGAACTCTGCTTCGTGAAGCAATGGTGCAGTTGAATGCGCTTCCAGCTGTTTAATTCCAACCTTAATCAGCTCACAGCCTTCTGCAAGCAGACTCACTAATCCAGGAGTATTCTTAATTTGATAAGCACATAGCTCTTTTAGTAGTTTCTCTAATGGAGAGGCTACTGACGCAATAGAATCAACCCCTGCCATATGCGCACTACCCTTCAAGGTATGCAAAGCGCGTTGCAATTGATCAGAAAGCTCATTATTAAAGTCTGATGCCAGTGATTCATCGATGAAATCATTAACGGCTTCGAGATGTGATGTTACCTCAGTAATAAATATCTCTAATAAAGCATCATCTATTAAGTTTTCTTCAGGCTCTTCAAATTCAACTGCTGGCTCAGTATTTTCAATAAGCTCAATTTCTTCGAGTAACTCTGCTTCTTCGGCCGGTGCATCTTCAACCTGTTCAATTTCTTCTATTAACTCAACAGGCTCTATGACTTCTACAAGCTCAACAGGCTCGATTTCCTCTACTAACGCAACATCAACATCTGGCTCTGCGAGCTCATTTATTGCATGAGAAGAGGAGAATTCGTCAGCAAAATCATTAATGGTTTCGCCCTGAGATAGTGCATTCGCATAATTCATGAGGCTATCCGTATCGACAGTCACAGCTGTACGCGTACGGAAATTTTCAATAAGTTCTGGAATATGAACAATAACTTGGTCAATCAATGCGCACGCGTTATCACCCAGTACGACGGTTTCATCAATGACTCGATTAAGCATGTTCTCAATCGACCATGCTAACTCTCCAAGTACCGCAGCCTTAACCATGCGACCACTACCTTTTAGGGTATGGAACGCTCTTCGCACGGTTGACTGTGCATCCGTATTGGATTTATCGGCTCGATATTCTGGCCAATACTCTTGTAGAGTTTCTAAAACTTCTTCGGCTTCTTCTAAGAAGATTTCAATGATTTCATCATCGATAAGATCATCTTCTTCGATTTCAGCAACCTCTTCAACTTCAACAATGTCTTCAACTTCAACAACGTCTTCAACTTCAACAACGTCTTCAGCTTCAACAACGTCTTCAGCTTCAACAATGTCTTCAACTTCAACAACGTCTTCAGCAACAAGCGTTTCTATAACACCGTCTTCTAGATCGATTGTATCTACAATTTCTTCTGCATTAACAGGATCTGTAATGCCATCTAATATCGATGCCAAGTCGACTTCAGAGCTGATTGAATCATCTGAAGCTAGATCAATACTATCGAGCACGGAACCAAAGTCATCAGCACTTGAGTTGGTCTCTGTATTCTCTTCAACCGTGATAGGTTTTGGTAGGTTGGATAGCGCAGTTTCTGCACGTTGCAATAAACTCTCATCAGCTTCTTGCGGGCTATTACTATACCGCTCAATGTAATACTCAACGCTGGTCAAAATATCAGCGAAGTTATCCATTACACTCCACTGAGCCTTTAAACCTTCGGTAATTAACTGCTGCTCAACAAAATCGGCTATGCCTTCCAGTATTTTTGCTACACGCGGTAGCGGAATCATGTTGATCGAGCCTTCGATTGATCTCAACCAATGTGGGGCTTCTTCTAACTCAGAGGTATCCCATTGCTTTGCGATGTATTCAACAACCGCATCTTTGACTTGCTCTAAAACATTACGCGTTTCGTGCAATACCGCTTTTTGAGCATTACTAATAGAGACAGTCTCAGGGCTTGCTTCAACAAGTGTTCCTTCTTGCTGCATGCCATTCAAAGTCGCTTCTACATAAAGTAAAGCGCCCGCAATATCCATCAGTTCACTATCTTCTGCAGTACCTTCATCCAGCAAGCGAGTCACAATACTTTGCTGTTCTTGCAGCACTCGTCGTGGCATACCTAGACCCAGCATGCCCATCGTATCGGTGATCTGCTTGAAGAACGGAACTAGTGAAGCCAAGGCTTCTTGGCGGTTCTCATCGTTGCGAACAAGATGATCAAACTTTTCTTTTAGTTCAACAATTTCTTCAACTAAGGCGCCTACAACACTGCCAACAGTCTTTTTATCGGGTCCCGATAATGCATTGCGCTGATCTTGTAATTCTTGCTCACTTGGCAATGACGCAGCTAAATTAAATTTGGTTTTAACCGCTGAAATAGCACCATCTTCTAGAGATGATTTCGCCACGTAATACAGTATGTTTTTAAGCAGTTCAGCGGGCGCAGGAATATTTAATACTTCAATGCCATCTTCTTGAGTACTTTTCAGCAAGGCATCTAATTCACGCAAAAGTGGTTTAGCACTTTTAGGAACCGACTCTTCAACTTTTAAATATTCAACAAATGCTAATGCTGGTAGCCATACAAGGCCTTGCGGGGTCTTACCAAGAGATCGCTCTAAGCGAGAGAATACTTTCTGTAAATAATCTAAGGCTAAGGCTTCTTGCTCACCACGTAGAATATGTAAGATCGCAGTTTGCTGCATTTGGCGTAATTTTTTAAGCCACGGTGCAAAACCAGGATCTTTGAATTTATTTAATTCTTCAGGCGTTAATGCCGTAGCAGCAGCAATACTTGGTGCAAACAATGCCGTTTCTGACATTAAGCTTTCGCCACGAGCAGCACGCAGTTCATTAAGAATGGGTAATAACACAACAGGCAGGTCTCGACGACCTACTTTGATATGCTCAAGGTAGCTTGGCAATTGAAGAATCGCCTGCATTAATACCTCAAGTACGTCCCCTTCATTAGCAATATCCCCTTCGGCCAATACCTTGGCTAAAGCTTCCATTTCTTCTGCTAATAATGCGGCGCCGTAAAATTCGACCATTTGCAAAGTGCCGTGCACTTGATGCAGATAGCTCAAACAGAATTTGAGACGAGTGCGATCCTGCGTATTTTCTACGTAGGCTTCTAATGCTTGTTGCGCCTGCTGAAGGGTCTCTTCAATCTCGCCTTTGACCCATTCCAGGGCGATGTAGTCGTGGCTCATCGCCTAGCGGCCTCCCATATTATTATTATCACGTCGCACATAGATTGATAATTTGTTGCTATCAACCTGAACTAAATTTGGATGTTGCCAATCTACCATTTCACCTAAACCTGTTACTAAAATCCCACCTTCAACTAATCGATCAGCTAAAGCATTAAGGATTTCACGACGACGCCACCGACGAAAATAGATCAATAAATTTTGGCAATAGATGACACTCAATCCTGAAACAGGAAAAGCGTCTAAATTTAAAGCGTTTACTTGCGAAAAACAGGTGCGATCTCGTAACGCTGAAACAACCTGGTATTCGTTATTTTCAACAGCGATGCAGTAGCGTTGGCGGTAAGAAGCAGGAAGTGTTTCAAGCTTACGAATAGAATATTTACCCTGCCTAGCCTTGCGCAATACTACCGTCGATAAGTCTGTTCCGGTTACCGAGAATTTAAAACCCTGATGGGTTAAACATTCATCTGCAATCATAGCCAAACTATAGACTTCTTCGCCGGAAGAACAGCCCATACTCAGTATTTCAAAAGAACGATTAATGGGTGCTGTTTTAGCCATTTCTATCAAATGGCCTTTTACAAAACTCATAGCATCAGGATCACGAAAAAATCGCGTCTCCTGAACGGTTAAGCGATCAGAAAGTACTGACCACTCAATCGCACCACCGGAACCTGTTGTTACTCTCTGGTAATAGTCTTCATAGTCATCACAACCCAACTCACGCATACGGATGCCCAAGCTCGTTTGCAAAAAAGACTTCCGCTGAGGCGCAAGACACATGCCCGTGCGTTCCTCAAGCAAGTTCTGCCAAAGCAGAAATTGCTCTTCCTCCATATCAGGCATCATGCCAAAGCCGGAGCGCTTACTAGAAAAGAAATCGGATGGATTGCTCATCTTCTACCTACAGAGTCTGCTCGCTCTCAGGAAGCTTAAAGCCAGCAACCGATTCACGTAACTTGTTAGCCATGTCGGCAAGGTTACCAATCGACTTGGCCGTCGCAGTTGTACCTGCAGACGTTTGCGAAGTAATCTCTTGAATAACGTTCATCGTATTCGAAATATGACCGGCAGAAGATGCCTGCTGACGTGCAGCGTTGGAGATGTTCTGAATCAAGTCGGCCAAGTTTTTCGATACGTTTTCGATTTCTTCCAGTGCGACACCGGCGTCTTGTGCAAGGCGTGCGCCTCGTACCACTTCCGAGGTTGTGGTTTCCATCGAGATAACCGCTTCGTTCGTATCGTTCTGAATGGTTTTCACCAGCGCTTCAATCTGCTTCGTTGCCGCAGCAGAACGTTCTGCTAGTCGCTGTACTTCATCGGCAACAACCGCGAAGCCTCGACCTGCGTCACCGGCCATAGATGCCTGAATTGCAGCGTTCAACGATAGAATGTTTGTTTGGTCAGCAATATCGGTAATCAAGGATACAATATCCCCAATTTCCTGCGAAGATTCACCCAGACGTTTAATACGCTTAGACGTTTCTTGAATCTGTTCACGAATGTTATCCATACCGTGAATCGTTGCCTGTACAACCTCAGCACCTTTGTTGGCGATCGCAACCGATCGCTCTGCTACCGCAGATGATTCAGAGGCGTTTGCCGATACTTGGTCAATAGACACAGCCATTTCGTTAATAGCCGCAGAAGCTCCAGCAATTTCTTGTGCTTGGTGCTCAGATGCTTCAGCAAGATGCATCGCCGTTGCTTGTGTTTCTTGAGCAGCGGAGGATACCTGTACCGCTGTTTCGTTAATCGCCGATACCAACGAGCGCATCTGATCGATTGCGTAGTTGATGGAGTCAGCAATCGCACCCGTAAAGTCTTCTGTTACCGTCGCCTGCGTGGTTAAGTCACCATCGGCCAGATCGGCAATTTCATCAAGAAGACGTAAAATAGCGATTTGGTTTTGTTCGTTTTGATCAGCTGTTTCAGATAAATCCTTACGAGTATCACGGTAAGAAACGACACCTAAACCAACAATAGAGATTACTGCGAATAATGCAGATAGATAGGCAATAAGTTGTAATTTACCAAGGCTTTCAGTATTCGATTGAAACGCATTCGTCAAAGAAGATGTTTCGTTAAGTAGCAATTGAGAATCGGCAAAAATAGCATCCGATGCTTCACGTACTTGGAATAGTTCAGGAGACGTTTCAAGAATTTCATCAACCGAGCCCGATACGAACTCGAACAACTCAGCAATTTCGGCCAGTGCAAAGATAGCTTCTTCATCGGCTACTTGGCTAAGGTTCATCGCAACGTTACCTTCGATCATACCGTTAAGTACACGACCGAAAAGAGAAGCATCTCGTCCAAAAGCATCAGCAGCCATTACCGCATCTTCACCACCGCCCAATACTTTGTTAACCGAACGTACAATACGTTCTGCTAACCAAGACTGACGTTGTGCAACAGCAACCTGATCTGCAGGTGCGCCACTGTCCAATAAGATTTCTACAATCTCATCGTACTCGACCTGAAGCTGTGGAATTGTTTCTGCCAATGTTGCCGCAACTTCGTGCAACGAAAGGATAATATTTTGGGCTTGTACAATCTGATCAGCGTTATTCGAAACTTTGTTCCAAATACCCTGTACGTTCGTCATTGTTGCAATTTCTGCAGGAGGTAAGCCAGTATCTGTATTACCTTCATTCAAATAACCCCAACGAGTTTGGAAGTTATCACGTGCATTACGCAACAAAGAGAAGGCAGGGCCTTTACCACCAGCAGCTTCCACGGCGTTCTTTGCCAATTCTTGCGAAAGTACTCGTAGCTCACCAGCGTGGCTAATGTATTCTTTATCTTGGTTTGCTTTAGTGTTCACAAAGATTGTCACACCCAAGAACGCAAGGATTGAAACAATCAGCATCACTGTAAAGAAACCTGCTCGTGGGTTTCCAAATACTGTGGACCAAACGCTTCCCGTTTCTTTACTCATTCTGCTATCTCCGTACTTATTTGCACGTTTGTTATTATTAAGGGTTCAGTGCAATCCATAGACTGAACCGCAACAAACTATTTTATTAAACGGCTACATGCAGAAATTCATCTGCTTGAACCAGGTCTGTAAAACTAAAGATGGGCCAATTAGACCCATCACGCTCAAAGCAACCACGCACATAAGGCGCGTAATTAGCTTCAATATTCATTTGATTATTTACTAAGTGAGAAGGGAATTGCTGCATACCAAGCACCGCATCAACCAATAGGCCGTGTTGCTGCTGGCCTTCTCCTACAACGAGAACTCGTCGGGTCTTCCAGTTAGTTTTGGACGGAACATCTAATAATCCGGCCAAATCTAAAATAGGCACCAAGCGCCCCCGAATATTAGAAACACCTAACATCCAGTTTCTAACACCAGGAACTTTAGTCACACGAGGAGTTTGCAATATTTCATCAACCTCCCCCATTGGGGCTACGAACCTTTGCCCTGCCAACATAAAACCGATACCACGCCAATAAGTTACCGCCTCTGTTTTTTGCGGCAACTCACTCGCGTTATTTCGACTTTTTTTAGCGATCTCTACTAGCAGAGCAAAAGGTGACATATTAACCAGCCATGACCATTTTAATTTCTTCCATTAATCGAGCAGCAGGAACAGGCTTAACAAGGTAGCCTTTAGCGCCTTGACGCCTGCCCCATACTCGGTCAGTTTCTTGATCTTTTGTTGTAACAATAATTACAGGGATATGTTGAGTACTCGGATCTTTCGTCAACTGTCGTGTTGCCTGAAAACCATTAAGGCCAGGCATAACGATATCCATTAATACGACATCAGGTTTTTCTTGACGAGCAAGCGCTACGCCATCAGCACCATTTTCAGCCGTTAAGACTTCATGACCGTGCTGTTCAAGCATCGTTTTAAACGAATGCGTTTCCGTTGGAGAATCGTCAACTACAAGTACGCGCGCCATTCTCAAATTACCTCTAAATTAATACTGCTATCGACAAACTATTTAACAAAGTTACGAATTGCACCAAGCAACTCATCTTTACTAAAGGGTTTGGTTAAATATTGGTCAGAACCAACAATACGTCCTTTGGCTTTATCAAAAAGCCCATCTTTACTCGAAAGCATAATAACTGGCGTATCTTTATATTTAGAATTATTTTTAATTAACGCACATGTCTGATAACCATCTAAACGCGGCATCATAATGTCGACGAAGATGATATTTGGGTGCGTATCTGCGATTTTTGCCAACGCATCAAAACCATCAGTTGCAGTTATTACTTCACAACCGACCTTTTTTAATAGGGTTTCGGCGGTACGACGAATAGTTTTACTATCGTCAATAACCATAACTTTCAGGTTATCAAAGTTATCGTCCATATAAGAGCCTTCAACCATCCAAATGAATTTTTTTGTTAGATATAGCGGTCTCGAAGTGCGAGGGACGCTGATTACAACCTTTGTAACATACAATTGTAGACCTTCACAACGCTAACGCGTAAAAGTTAGAACTGATCGAAACAATTAATTCCACTGCAAGTCTCAATACTTAGGGTAAAATGCACACAATACATTCGTTTTCTCTTATCTGGAGCAGTCATGAGCATTAAAGTCGGCATCGTAATGGATCCTATTGAACAAATATATTTTCACAAAGATACCTCTCTCGCATTGATGTTTGCTGCCCAACAGCATGATTGCGAACTTTTCTACATGGAACAAGAAGACCTGTCGATTCAAAATGGTGTGGCATATGGACGAATGGCGCCAATTAAAGTGGCCATGGACCCAGAGAACTGGTTTGAAAAAGAAGCGGCCGTCGATCGTCCACTGAGCGACCTACAGCTTATTCTAATGCGAAAAGACCCTCCATTTGATAGCGAATTCATTTACAGCACCTATATATTAGAGCGTGCTGAGCAGCAAGGCGTCATCATCGCCAACAAGCCTCAAAGCTTGCGTGATTGTAACGAGAAGGTATTCGCAACCGAATTTGCCGATCTTATGAGCCCAACCACGGTGACTCGTCGACCAGATCTATTAAAAGCCTTCCACGCGGAACATGGCGATGTAATCTTTAAACCGCTAGATGGAATGGGCGGTTCTTCAATTTTCCGATTAAAAGAAGGCGACCCGAATGTCAGCGTTATTATTGAAACCCTGACCAATCATGGCCAGCAGCAAATAATGGCTCAGCGCTTCATTCCTGAGATCACTCAAGGTGATAAACGCATCCTTATCATTGATGGCGAAGCCGTTCCTTTCACACTGGCTCGTATTCCTGCTAAAGGTGAAACCCGTGGCAACCTAGCCGCTGGCGGTTCTGGTATCACCATGGCGTTAACAAATAAAGAGAAGGCGATTGCCGATAAAATTGGTCCGATATTAAAAGAGAAGGGCTTATACTTTGTTGGTCTTGACGTTATTGGTGATTACGTGACTGAAATTAACGTCACTAGCCCGACCTGCGTACGTGAAATAAGTCGCGATTCGGGCATTGATGTAGCCGACCAGCTAATCACCTGTTTACTACAGAAAGTGCGCTGTTAAACTAGGGCACCTTTTAATTACTACAATGTGAGACCGCCCATGAGTAGCTCTGCTACAGTTACCAGCGCTGACCGCTTAACCTTTACTGGTTTCTTGGCTGCCTTGTTGCATGCGGCCCTCATATTGGGCATCAGCTTTACCGCCACCGATAGAACGCAAACCTCGCAAACTTTAGAAGTAACGCTTGCGAACTATAAAAGTGAACAAGCTCCTGAGAAAGCCGACTTCCTTGCCCAAGAAAACCAGCAAGGAAGTGGCACTTTAGATGAAGCTAAAATGTTGACGACGGATGTCGACGCCGATTTTAATGCCAACAGCATTCAAGAAACCTCGCCATTAGAGCAACAAGCCAGCGCACCACAAGTTAAGCCAGAGCAATCCGCCTTGATTGCCACAACCGGCAAGTCTCGTTTTAAAACTCAAATAACGCCCAAGCAAGATGCGGTTAAGCCTACCGACATTCCTGATGGCCCGCGTAAGTCTTTATTAGAACGCAGCTTAGAAATTGCGAGCCTAGAAGCCAAGCTCGATACCCAAAGACAGATTTACGCAAAATCACCTCGAATTCAGCGCCTTACCGCAGCGTCAACCATGAAAGCCAATGATGCTTACTACGTTAATAGCTGGCGTCGAAAAATCGAAAATACCGGTCGAATTAATTACCCTCGCGAAGCCGAGAGTTGCTTCAATGATTGCTCTTTACGTTTGCTGGTTTCAATTCATCCAGATGGCACAATCAACAAACTCACAGTATTAGAATCGTCCGGAAAGAAGGTTCTCGATGACGCGGCTATTCGTATTGTTCGGCGTTCAGCACCTTTCGCACCCTTCACAGAAGAAATGAAACAAGATATCGATTTGCTCGAAATCATTCGTACCTGGAAGTTTAAAGGTAACCGCTACATGACGGACGTAAACTAATGGCCGATACTCCAGAATTCAGCAGTTTAAAAGACCACTTTCTGATTGCGATGCCGGCATTAAAAGGCTCATCCTTTGAACATACCATTACCTATATATGCAACCATGACGGCAATGGTGCAATGGGAATTGTATTGAACCAGCCAACAGAATTGAATCTTTACGAAGTACTTGAACAACTAGAAATTGAGGGTGCTCATGGCCATGATCACCCAGTATTATTAGGCGGCCCGGTTCATCAAGATCATGGATTTATTCTTCACTTAGAGAAAGGCGATTGGCGCTCAACACTGCCTGTTACCGACGAAGTTCATGTCAGTACCTCTAAAGACATTTTAACATCTTTAGCTCAAGGCACTGGTCCATCGCAGTATAAAGTCGCTTTAGGTTATGCCGGGTGGGACGCCGGACAGCTAGAAGAAGAGCTGCTCGATAACTCATGGATAACCGTCGCGGCTAATACTGACATTATTTTCAATACCCCAACCGACAAAATGTACCAAGCAGCGCTTCAGCTACTGGGTATTGATGAAGGCTTTCTCAGCTCAGATGCAGGTCACGCATAATGGCACAAGTTTATGATCATTGGATGGCCTTCGATTTTGGTACTCAACGTATTGGTATCGCCGTCGGTCAACGCATTACCGGTAAAGCCACTCCGATCGACCCAATCAAAGCCCGAGACGGCATTCCTAACTGGGAAGCGTTAGGGAAAATCATTGAAGAGTGGAAGCCTCAAGCATTTTTAACCGGCCTGCCATTAAATATGGATGGCACCCCAAGCGACCTAAGCCGTCGCGCGAACAAATTTGCCAACCGCTTAGAGGGCCGCTTTCACCGCCCCTCTTTCACTCATGACGAGCGCCTTACTAGCTACGAAGCAAAAGGGATCGTCATTGAAATGGGCGGCAATCGTAATTTTGGTGAAAACTCCGTCGATGGCATCGCAGCACAACTCATTTTAGAAAGCTTTTTTACTCAATATCAATCTGAGCAAAGTGAAAGCGAATAAGGAATTAGAAGCATGAATACGTCAGTCTCCGACCTACCCGATCCAGAAGCTCTGTATCAGCAACTGGCTCTTGATGTTAAACAGTTCATTGCGAGTAAGAACCTGCAGCAACCGTTAATCATCGGCATTCGCACCGGCGGCGCTTGGTTAGCACAACGTTTACAGAAAGAACTGGCATTGCCTGAACTGGGTATATTAGACATCAGCTTCTATCGCGATGACTTTGATGAAAGAGGACTGAGTGCTCACGCTAAAGGCTCTGATCTACCCGACTCCATCGAAGATCGCGACATTATTTTGGTCGACGATGTTTTAATGAGTGGCCGTACAATACGCGCCGCCATGAACGAGATTTTTGACTATGGCCGCCCTACCAGCATTCAGCTGGTATGTTTATTGGATATTGGCCAGCGCCAGCTTCCGATTCAAGCAGATGTTGTCGGCGCAAAAATTGAACTGATCGCAGGACAAAAGATTAAATTATCCGGCCCTGACCCATTAGCACTGACCCTTGGTTAACCGTTAGTCATTACGCTTCAACTGAAGCTCTAGAAATTATGAGTTATTAATTATGACCCGACATTCTGATCCAACCCAAGTTCAGCTTACTGCTGACGGCCGCCTGAAACACTTCTTAACCACAGAAGGGTTAAGCAAAGAATTATTAACAGAAATATTAGACCTAGCGGACTCCTTTATCAGTACCCAAGAAAGAGCGGTTAAAAAAGTCCCCCTGCTTCGTGGTAAGACCGTCGTCAATTTATTCTTTGAAAACTCGACCCGTACACGCTCCACATTCGAATTAGCCGCCAAACGTTTAAGCGCCGATATTCTAAACTTAGACATTGCTCGCTCTGCAACTTCCAAGGGTGAAACCTTAATGGACACTTTGTGGAACCTTGAAGCGATGTATAGCGACATGTTTGTTGTGCGCCACGCAGATAGCGGTGCTGCACATTTCATTGCCGAACAAGTTACCCCAGGCGTTGCCATTATTAATGCCGGTGATGGCCGCCATGCGCACCCAACTCAAGCCATGTTGGATATGCTGACAATTCGCCGTCACAAAGGAAAAATTGAAGGTCAGACCATCGCCATTGTTGGCGACATTCTTCACTCTCGAGTTGCCCGCTCCCAGATACACGCCCTCAAGACCCTTGGCGCAAAAGAAGTCCGAGTAATTGGCCCTGCAACCTTGGTCCCTAAAGAAATGAAAGACCTTGGCGCTAGCATCTACTGCAACATGGAAAAAGGCTTAGCCGATGTCGACGTTGTCATTATGCTGCGTCTACAAAAAGAGCGCATGTCAGATGCACTACTGCCGAGTGAAGGCGAGTATTTTAAGCTGTACGGTTTAACCGAAGCTAAATTAGCCCTAGCCAAACCAGATGCTATCGTCATGCACCCTGGTCCAATCAATCGTGGTGTAGAAATTGATTCAGCCGTTGCTGATGGTAAGCAATCTGTGATTTTAAACCAAGTCAGCTACGGCATTGCCGTACGTATGGCGGTGATGGCCATGGCTATGAGTGGCCAAGTGGCCGAGCAACAAGCCCTGAACGATAAGAACAATAAGAACAATAAGAACGATGAGCACGACGATACTAAAACAACAATTTCAGGAGCAACTGTATGAGCACTTTAACGTTAACCCATGCTCAGGTGCTCGACCCAAGTTTGGGCTTAAATCAGCTCAGTGACATTGTGATTGAATACGGTTTTATTATCGACATAACTGCAGCAGGTAAGTCAATTTCAACTAATCCGGAATTTAATGCAGAAAAAGCGTTGGTTATTCCAGGCCTGATTGACTTAAGTGCTCATATTCACAACATTGCCAGCGAAACAGTTGCCGCGGCCAAAGGCGGAATCACCCACCTTTGTGCTCAGCCAAACAGCCGTCAGTTAATTGATACGCCTGCCAATGTGAGCTTGCTGCAGCAAGCGTCCGCTAAGGCGAACAGCAGCCGATTATTGCCGATAGGTGCACTCACACAAAAACTAGCCGGGGATCAACTGGCTAATATGCACAGCCTGAAACAGGCTGGATGCATCGCGCTATCCAACGCCCGTGAACCGATTAAAAATGCCTTAGTCTTACGCCGCATAATGGAATACGCCACTACACACGATATGCTGATTATGCTGACCGCAGAGGATTGCGACTTAAGTGCAAACGGCATAATGCATGAAGGGCCAACCGCAAACCGCCTTGGCCTAACAGGCATTGCCGAAGTGGCCGAAACAGCCGCGCTTGCACAACAACTACTATTAGTTGAACTAACCGGTTGTCGCTCTCACTTCAGCCAACTCAGCTGTGGTCGTTCAGTATCAATGATTCGCGCTGCACAAGCACAAGGCTTACCGGTAAGTGCTGATGTCGCCATTGCCAACCTCATGTTTACGGATGAAGATGTTGACGGTTTTGATAGCACCTTCAACGTTCAACCGCCTCTGCGCAGCGAGAAAGATCGACAAGCACTACTAGCCGGGGTTAATGATGGAGTTTTGGCTATCTGCTCTAATCACCAAGCGCAAGACATTGCCGCGAAAAAAGCACCTTTCGCCGCTGCCGAACCCGGCATGAGTCTTTTAGATACCTGGCTTTCGATGATGTTAACACTGGTCAATAAAGGCGAGTTGGATCTTAGCGCAGTCGTGAATGCGAGCTCTATTTTACCGGCGAAGATTCTGGGTTTAAAAGCAGGATTGCAGCGGGAACAGCTCGCAAACTTAGTCGTCGTTAAGCAAGATGCCGACATCTGTTACAGCATTGATTCACTGTTATCTTCGGGCAAGAATAGCCCTGTATTAGGCGAACCATTAAAAGGCGAGGTTAAACTTACCTTTAGTGCTGGTCGCGAAGTCTACCGCGCCTAATCACGTAATCGCGGCCTAGAATGAAAAGAGCTTACCCGAAAGTAAGCTCTTTTTTCTGCCAACGCTCAAAAAGCTCATTGGCAGGAATAGGCCGACAATATAAATATCCTTGAACATAATCACAGCCTTGGCTTTGTAAAAACGTTTGATGCTCCCCCGTCTCTACACCTTCTGCTAACACCTCAATTCCCAACTGCTTAGCCATCGCAATAATTGCACTCACAATCGCTTTATCGCTCGCATCGGTTGTGATGTCTCGAATAAACGACTGATCTATCTTTAAAATATCGATAGGGAACTGCTTCAAATAACTCAGCGATGAATAGCCTGTACCAAAGTCATCAATGGCCAACGTAATCCCTAAATCACGCATACTATTAAGAATATTAAGCGTTTCAGAAATATCGTCAATCAAGATACTTTCAGTCAACTCCAAAGAAAATAACTTGGCAGGGTAGTTGTATTTTTCAAGCGACTGACGAATCACTTCGGTTAAATGTTTGCCATGACGAAACTGAAAGGCAGACACGTTAATAGCAACTTTTACCGCGGGGAAGCCTTTATCTTGTAAGGCCTTCATATCGCGACAAGCTGCTTCAACCACCCAATCTCCGATCTGGCCAATTAAGCCAGTATCTTCAGCTAAGGGAATAAACTCAGCAGGAGAAATCATACCTTGCTCAGGATCAAACCAACGAATCAATGCTTCTGTACCAATGACTTCGCCCGTTTTTAAATCAAGCTGGGGCTGATAAAACAATTGAAAGTGATCCTGCTCGATCGCATTGCGTAATTTATTTTCAAGCACCAATCGATTATGAGCTTGTTTGTTCATTGATGGCATAAAGAATTGGAAATTATTCTTCCCTTCATCTTTCGCGTGATACATCGCCATGTCGGCATTGCGCAATAATTCCTCATGACTATCACCATCATTCGGATAAATCGCAATACCGATACTGGCACCAATAACAACCTGATGCCCGGATACATTGATAGGGTTAGAAAGCTTATGCAAAAGCGTATTCGCAATATCGGCTACTTTCTCTACCTTTCTCATACCCGATAAGACAATTGTGAACTCATCACCACCTTGGCGCGAAACCGTATCTTCAGAACGAACCTGAGACTGAAAAATCTGGGCGACGTGCTTTAATAAATCATCCCCATAATTATGACCAAGAGAATCATTAACCGTTTTAAAATTATCTAGGTCAAAAACCATTACCGCGACTTTCTCGCCAGGGTTACGCTGTGAACGCTCAAGCGACTGCTGCAAACGGTCCGTTAATAATCTTCGGTTGGGTAGGTTGGTCAGCGGATCATAAAAAGCCAACTGCTCAATCGTCTGCTGAGCATCGTGTAAGCTGGTATTATCTTCTGATGTCGATACATAGTGCGTAGTTCTGCCGTCATCCCCCTTAATAGGGATAATAGATTGCAGGGCCCAATACAAAGAACCATTTTTACGCTGGCTTCGTACTTGACCGCTCCACTCTCGACCTGATCTTAGTGTGCTGATAATCTCTTTATAAGTATTATCATTCGCGTAGCGGCTATGTAATATCGCCGGAGTCTTATTGATAAGTTCATCCCGAGAATAGCCCGTTAAAACAGAGAATGCACGATTGGTATATTCAATTTTAAAATTGATATCCGTAATTAAAATGGCATGCGCATTCTGCTCTACTACTTGAGATAGCTGATGAATTTTAGCCTCAACCTGCTCACGCTCTTTTCTCTCTTGCAGGTGCAGCATAGCAACACCGACATCTCGACCCAAGGTCTCCAGTAGCGCCAGCATTTTTTCATCAAAGGCATCCGCGACTTCTGAATAAATCGCATAAACGCCCAATATCCTGCCATTAATACTTAAAGGTACGGCAGCGATCGCCTCATAGCCTCGCTCCTCTGCTGCATTACTCCAAGGTGAGAAGTCTGGGTCTTGCTTGGTATTATTAACGCACTGTACCTGACCCATTTTTGCTGCTTTACCGACAGGGCCACGAGAAAGTGCCGAATCGTCCATCCGGATCTCCATTCCCTGCAGGTACTCCAAGCCATTCCCCGAATGAGCCTCGGGCTTAATATACTCGCCATCGACCAAACCAATCCAAGACATCTTAAAACCGCCATATTGCACTGCAATATTACAAATATCATCAAACATCATTTGGCGCGAAGTGGCTCTAGCGATCGCTTTATTGGTATAACTCAGCACTGTATACAAACGGTTAAAAATTTCTGATCGCGTCTGGGCTTCTTTCTCGGCGGTAATATTTCTACGAACATGAACCATGCCCACCGACTCATCGCCATGCCCTATCTGAGAAAGCGTCACTTCAAACCACTGTTGGTCTCTCTCGACAAAAAACACACTACTGGTTAAACTTTTTCCGACATGAATACAGCGGCAAATTTGGCAATCATCCTCTGATACAGCGGGGTCATGCTGCAGCTCATGGCAGGCACGACCCAATGCTTCTACGTTATCTTTTAAGTTACGACGAAACGCTTCATTAACCTGGCGAACATAGCCTTTGCGATCAACCACAATGGTTTCATCCGGTACCGCATCATAGGTATTCGCCGCCCGCGCAAGACTCAAAAAAGGGCGGCGTAAGCTAGACTCAATGAGCACCAAGTAGATTGCCCAAAACGATAGCAACTTCAATATATGCCCAAGAGTGAGCATTGAGTCATTAAATTCGCTGTACAAGGTTAATGAGTATTCGGCAAAAATAGTTAAGATAATTGAGAGATTGATAAAGATTAAACTGCTGGGCTCAACGTCTTTTTTAACACGTCTAAACGTAAACAATGACCCCAACAATAAAAGAATGATTGTATATTCTAAGAATATTTTAATCGAAGTTAAGCCCTCACCCTCAATAAAAAAGGCGGGCAGCCAATTCTGATATATAGCAAGAAACATCAACAAGGTGATACTTGTCATCACCATGATTAAGTTGCTAGAACGGTACTTGGTATGAATAAAGAAGGGCGCTAGCAACAATAAAACAGACTCAAAAAGTCGTGCGCTAATCCAGAACTGCAGACTGATATTGCCCGCATCGTTTTCGACAAAAGGCATACCCTCAAAGCTAAGCATATGGGCTAAATCGAGCCCGCCTATAAATAAATAGCCACATCCTAATAACAATAGAAACTGATTTTTTGCGAGAGCGTAGGTATGCCAAGCGACAATGGCACTAATAATCGCAACCGTCACCGCAAATAGTTCAACCAGCGTATGAAAAAGTAAGACATCACTTTTTATAGCGACAGCCAGAAATACAAGCATAAATATGGGCATCCACACATATCGTGCAGAACCATAAGTCAACGCTGTTAACCCTCTTTCAAAAGACTGCAATCTACATACTACTCATATTATTAATCGTCCCAGCAGGGAATGTTAAGGGGCATTGCTTAGCGAATGCTCATATCGTGCAATTAATCTTGTAAAGTAAGCCCTTTAGAGGCATCACCAAGCTGATCAGAATCGGTTTCTGAACCTAGCTTAATCATTAAGCGTAGATCATTTGGTGAGTCTGCGTGGGAAATGGCGTCTTCGTAAGTGATTTCACCAGACTCATAGAGCGCATACAAAGCCTGATCGAAGGTTTGCATCCCCTCATCATTGGGACGACTCATTAAAGCTTTCAAGTCATGGACTTCACCCTTACGAATAATGTCTGAAACTAACGGCGTATTAATTAACACTTCTACCACTGCTCGGCGGCCTTTACCATCAGGAGTTGGGATTAATTGCTGGGCGACAATTGCACGTAGGTTAAGCGATAAATCCATCCAAATTTGATGGTGACGTTCAGGCGGAAAAAAATGAAGAACTCGATCAAGTGCCTGGTTCGCGTTGTTCGCGTGCAGCGTCGCAAGGGCCAAGTGACCCGTTTCGGCGAAGGTCACCGCATGCGACATAACGTCCGAGCTACGCACCTCACCAATCATAATGACATCCGGTGCCTGTCTTAGAGCATTCTTTAGACCCACTTCGAAACTTTCAGTATCCATACCCACTTCACGCTGCGTGACAATACAGCCCTGATGCTGGTGAATAAATTCAATAGGATCTTCAACGCTAAGAATATGACCTTTACTATTACCGTTACGGTGCCCAATCATCGCGGCTAAAGACGTCGACTTACCTGCCCCCGTTGCCCCTACGAATAAGATCAACCCCCGTTTGGCCATCGCTAACTCTTTAACAACATCCGGCAATCCCAGTTCATCAACCGACGGAATAATCGTTTCGATGCGACGCAGTACCATACCAATGACGTTTCGCTGATAAAAAGCACTGGCGCGAAATCGACCAATGCCTGTGGCGCTAATCGCAAAATTACATTCTTTATGCTCATCAAACTCATCACGCTGGCGCTTGTTCATTAAGCCCAAGACGATATCTCGGCTTTGCTCAGCCGCTAAAGGGCTTTTAGTTAGGGGCATGATTCGGCCATGCACCTTAATAGAAGCTGGTACTCCCGCGGTAATAAATAAGTCAGAGGCACCTTTATCCACCATGACCCGCAAGAATTTTTCCATCGACATGAGCTATAACTCCAAACGCATTGAATATCTAAATATAAGTTTATGAATGTTTTCAAAAAATGCCTAATAATGCTCAGCATTCATTTGAATAACTTTTTTCTAATTAAAAGCTATCTGTAATTAAAAGTTTTCTGGCATCTTCGCCTTATCGCGAGCAACTTCTCGCGTAATCAGACCTTTACTCAGCATGGTCTGTAAGCACTGATCCATCGTTTGCATGCCCAACGCACCACCCGTTTGAATGGCCGAGTACATTTGAGCGATCTTTGCTTCACGAATAAGGTTACGAATGGCGGGGGTACCAATCATAATTTCATGAGCAGCAATTCGGCCACCGCCGGTTTTCTTCAGCAGAGTCTGTGATACAACGCCTTGTAATGATTCTGATAACATCGAACGAACCATCGATTTCTCTTCCGCTGGGAATACATCCACAATACGGTCAATGGTCTTTGCCGCAGAGCTGGTGTGCAAGGTTCCAAATACAACGTGACCTGTCTCTGCCGCCGATAGAGCCAAACGAATGGTTTCTAAATCTCGCATTTCGCCAACCAAGATAACATCAGGATCTTCACGTAATGCCGAGCGTAAGGCTTCGTTAAAACCTAACGTATCTCGGTGAACTTCACGCTGGTTCACAAGACTTTTTTTAGATTCGTGTACGAATTCGATAGGGTCTTCTACGGTCAGGATATGGTCATATTTTGTATCGTTAATATAATCAACCATCGCCGCCAGTGTGGTTGATTTACCCGAACCTGTTGGTCCGGTAACGAGAACAAGTCCACGCGGAGTCATTGCCAAATCTTTAAAGATTTGGCCCATACCCAAGTCATCCATACTCAGAATTTTGGAAGGAATGGTTCGGAATACAGCACCAGCACCACGGTTGTGATTAAAGGCGTTCACACGGAAACGCGCCACACCCGGCACCTCAAACGAGAAATCGGTCTCTAAAAACTCTTCGAAATCCTTACGCTGCTTATCATTCATGATCTCGTAGACCAAAGAATGTACTTCTTTATGGTCAAGCGCCGGCAAGTTAATACGGCGAACATCACCATCAACTCGAATCATTGGTGGCATTTCTGCTGATAGATGTAAATCCGAAGCGCCTTGCTTAGCACTAAATGCCAATAACTCAGTAATATCCATACTTGTTCCTCAACCTAAACCGGGATTTCGCTTATACTTAAATATGTCGTTTTGTGGACACCTAAAATTCAGTATAGAGAATGATCCGCCACTGTAACGTATAACATCCCTATAATCCTAAAGCAGTTATCAAGAATGTCTACACTAGAGCAACGATATCAGACCGTTAGAGCGCATATTTCCTCGGCTTGTGAACAGACGCACCGTTCTTCCGAAGCCGTAAAACTTCTTGCTGTTAGCAAAACAAAACCAGCCCAAATGGTTGAGGTTTTGTACCAACTGGGCCAACGATCTTTCGGCGAGAATTATCTACAAGATGCTGTCGAAAAAATAACCCAGCTAGCGCATCTCGCCGATATCGAGTGGCACTTTATCGGGCCTATCCAATCGAATAAAACCCGGGTGATCGCCGAGCACTTTCAATGGGTAGAAACCCTTGATAGAGATAAAATTGCTCAACGCCTAAATGATCAACGTCCCACCTCTGCTCCGGCCTTAAATGTTCTTATTCAAATAAATATCAGCCGCGAAGAGCAAAAGAGTGGTATTGCACCTGAGCAAGCCGAACAGTTGGCCGCATTCATAGAGCAACTACCGCAATTATCATTACGCGGATTAATGTGCATTCCCGAAGCGACTCAAGACGAAAGCAAACTCGCCGCACAATTTGACGAGATGCAGCAACTTTTGCAGCAACTTGCTAACAATCATCCACAATGCACAGTATTATCCATGGGCATGTCGAATGATTTAGCACTGGCCGTAAAGCACGGCAGTAGCCAAGTCAGAATTGGTACCGATATTTTTGGCAGTCGTGATTAGATCCATTTAAGAATTCAGAACATTTTAAAGGAATTTCCATGAGCAATATTTGTTTTATCGGCGGTGGCAACATGGCCACTAGCCTTATTGGCGGCCTTATCGCCCAAGGTCATGCGGCAAATTCTATTAGCGTGAGTGATCCGAATGAAGCACAGCGCGAACAACTCACAACACAATACGGCATCAATACCTTTGCCGACTGCGCACCTGCTTTAGCCGATGCAGACATCGTTGTTTTGGCCGTAAAGCCTCAAGTCATGAAAGACGTTGCACTGATTGTTGCCAAAGCCGCCGAACAATCTTCAAAGCAGCCATTATTCGTCTCGATTGCGGCAGGCATTAACTTGTACTCATTGCAGCAATGGTTAGGTAAAGACCAAGCCATTGTTCGCTGCATGCCGAATACGCCCTCCCTGATTCAGCTAGGGGCCACCGGCCTGTTCGCCAACGAACAAACCTCTATTGTACAAAAGAACTTGGCCGAAACCGTATTGAAAGCCGCGGGTATCGTTCAGTGGGTTCAAAGCGAAGCTGAAATTGACGCCGTTACCGCCGTGTCTGGCAGCGGTCCAGCCTATTACTTCTTGTTAATGGAAGCGATGATCGATGCGGGTATTGAATTAGGCTTAAGTCGTGAAACGGCAAGTGAACTCACCATTCAAACAGCCATTGGCGCGGCTCAAATGGCCAAAGAAAGTGATGTCGATGTAGCCGAGTTACGCCGCCGAGTTACGTCACCTGGCGGAACTACTGAAGAAGCCATTAATACTTTCGAAGGTGCCCATCTGCGTGACATAGTAAAAGCAGCCTTAAGTGCGGCCAATCGTCGTTCTGGCGAACTTGCGCTGATGCTAGGCGAAGAGATGCCAAGCGAAAAGTAAGTATTTGTATAGAAAGTCACTTGTAAGGCCGCATAGGGGTAGAAAATTATCCCTATCGGCTCTATCTTAATAGCCTTACGATCAACTAATTTTATAATCCTATTTCTATACCGTTTTCGGAGATGTATATGACCCCCCTTACCCAAGCGGGCATGTTAGTAATTAATACTCTAGCGGGCCTGTATTTATTGGTCGTGGTATTGCGTTTTTTACTGCAACTAGTGCGAGCAGACTTCTACAACCCGGTCTCTCAGTTTATTGTGAAGGCGACAAACCCTCTGTTGATTCCTTTGCGAAAAGTGATCCCAGGCTTGGGCGGTATTGATCTCGCGTCCCTTGTTTTAGCCTTATTCGTTCAGGCTGTCGCGATTGTCTTAATCCTCTTATTAAATGGCATTCAGCCGCCACTTCAAGTCGCAATCTGGGCCATTATTGGTGTGCTTAGTCTGTTCTTGAAAATCTATTTCTGGGGATTATTAATTACCGTCATCGCTTCATGGATCGCTCCGGGCTCATACAACCCTGCGCTCATTTTGATTAGCCAAATTCTTGAACCTGCGATGAAGCCCATCCGTAAAATTATGCCTGACATGGGTGGGCTAGACCTGTCACCTATCATCATGTTTTTAACCATTCAAGTATTGGAAGTACTGGTAGTGAGAGGGATGGCAGGAGCAAGCGGTATGCCGGCAGGCCTAATCATGGGCATTTAAGGTTAAGATTTCACATTATCTAGCCTGCTTAATATAAGCAGGCTAGATAAACTGGCTGAGGTTTAACGTAGAGCTAACCTTCAGTCACAGATAGAGTTGCGCACTCAGGTGCAGATAGTCCCTGAATGTTCACACTTTTATCGCTATAATCCCCCCATTAAGCTGTCTTAACTACCTTATCTTCAACAGTATTTGAGCAGTATTCGGATTTTCTAGGACAACGAGCAGTCATGCCAGAGCACATTCCAGCCGATAGCGTCGGTATCATAAGTCCAATCGTTCAGCGTTTTGATGAACCATTAACGCTACGCAGTGGCCGAGTTCTTGAATCTTACGAATTGATTTACGAAACCTACGGTGAACTCAATGCCGATGCTAGCAATGCCATTCTCATTTGCCATGCACTTAGCGGTGATCACCATGCAGCGGGCTACCACAGCATGGACGATAAACGCCCAGGTTGGTGGGACACCTGTATTGGCCCTGGCAAAGCCATTGATACCAATACGTTCTTTGTAGTCAGCTTAAATAACTTAGGCGGCTGCTCTGGCTCTACCGGCCCAACCAGCATTAATCCAGAAACAGGCAAAGCCTACGGCCCAGATTTTCCGATTATTGCCGTTCGTGACTGGGTTCGAAGCCAAAAACGTCTAGCTGACTTTCTAAATATTCAGCAATGGGCCGCGGTTGTCGGTGGCTCTTTAGGTGGCATGCAAGTATTGCGCTGGTCGATTCAATATCCAGAACGCCTACGCCATGCACTGGTGATCGCTTCAGCACCTAAGCTATCAGCACAAAACATTGCCTTCAATGAAGTTGCTCGCCAAGCAATCTCTAAAGACCCCGATTTCCACAACGGTCGCTATATGGATCATGGTGTGGTTCCTAAAGCCGGCTTGTCTCAAGCTCGTATGCTAGGACACCTGACTTATATGTCAGGCGATGCCATGGAAAAGAAGTTTGATCGCGACCTCAAAAGCGACGAACTCAGCTTTAGCTTCAACCCTGAATTCCAAGTAGAAAGCTATTTGCACTATCAGGGTCAAAAGTTCAGCACCCAGTTTGATGCCAATACCTACATGCTAATGACCAAAGCGTTGGATTATTTTGACCCAACCATTGATCACGACGGCGATTTAGTAAAATGCTTAAGCCAAGCTCAGTGCAAGTTCTTTGTTGTCTCATTCACAACCGACTGGCGCTTTGCCCCTGACCGCTCTGAAGAGATCGTTAACGCACTCATTCAGGCCGACAAAGACGTCAGCTACGCCTGCATTGCTTCCGATAACGGGCATGATGCATTCTTATTGCCTATTCCTCGTTACCTTGATGTCTTTAGTGCATACATGGAACGAGTAGAAGCCGATATTCCTGCCCGCTCAGGCGCGAGTACGACAGGAGAATCCTCATGAGCCAAGCATTAACAGACTTACGACCAGACCTAACCATTATTCAGCAATGGGTTAAGCCAAACAGCGAAGTGCTCGACTTAGGCTGTGGTCAAGGCGAATTATTAAGCTACTTAAAAGCCGAAAAAGGCGTACGAGGTTATGGCTTAGAAATTAACCCCGAAAAGATCACTCATTGCATTAAAAACGGCATCAACGTCATTGAACAAAATCTAGATGCGGGCTTAGGCAACTTTAAAGATAACAGCATCGATACGGTCATCATGGCCCAGGCATTACAGGCCGTACAAAGCCCAGATATCTTAGTCGATGAAATGTTACGCATTGGCAATCAAGCCATTGTGACCTTTCCGAACTTTGGTTATTGGCGAACACGACTATACTTATTATTGAAAGGCCGCATGCCGATGTCGGAGTCGCTGCCTTACAATTGGTTCGATACTCCGAACATCCACCTGTGTACTTTTAAAGACTTTGAACAACTCTGCCACAATAAAGGCATTCGCATACTGAACAAAAGAGTGGTCGATGATCAGCATAACGAACATTGGAGCATGCGATTATGGCCATCAATGCTCGGTGAAACTGCTATTTACCATATTAGCCGCTAGGAGGCTGCATTATGCTTACATTTAAAAGTACGTCCCTTTTCACTCGCTCTACCTTCTTGTTCAGTACCCTAGTATTAGGACTGTTCTCGATGCAGAGCAATGCAGAGCAAAAGCAGGTATTTGGTGAATACGAAGTCCATTACATAGGTCTCAGCAGTAGCTTCTTAACGCCGGAAGTCGCTAAGATTTATGATATTCCACGCTCTCGTGCACTAGGTTTTTTGAACATCTCTGTCTTGCAAAAAACAGCAAATGACGAGCTACCTGCGGCACTTAATGCCACCGTCAGCGGAAAAATTCGTAATCTGATCGGCCAAAGTCGTGATATAGAATTTCGCCGTGTACAGGAAGGCAAAGCTATTTATTACCTCAGCACCTTCCGTTTTGATGATGGCGATATGTATAACTTCGACCTTGATGTTGTACCGAGTAACGCTAAGCAGAAGAACTTTGACGTAAAATTTAGCCAGCGCTTCTACGAAGAAGACTAAACTCTGGCTGCGCTTGGCTCTGACTAAAACTAAGCTCTGAATACCAACTAATAGAAAAAGATTCTGACCCTATGATTGAAAAGCTCGTTCTGGCTAGTGGAAACCAAGGAAAATTGCGTGAGTTTTCACAGCTGTTCTCAGATAAAAATATCCAAGTCATTCCACAGAATGAATTTGATACCATAGAAGCAGACGAAACGGGTTTAAGCTTTGTTGAAAATGCGATTCTAAAAGCACGTAACGCTTGTAAATTTTCAGGGCTACCTGCGCTAGCCGATGACTCGGGCTTAGAAGTCGATGCACTTCAAGGCGCGCCTGGCATATACAGTGCCCGCTATGCGGGTGCTGATGCGAGCGATAAAGAGAACTACCTAAAACTATTAGAGGCACTAAAAGACGTACCTCAAGAAAAACGCAGCGCGCGCTTTCAATGTGTCTTGGTATACATGCGTCACGAAAATGACCCAACCCCGCAAGTCTTCCAAGGTCATTGGGAAGGGAGAATTTTAACAGCGCCCAGTGGTGATGAGGGTTTTGGTTATGACCCGGTATTTTTTGTGCCCACCGAGAACTGTAGCTCAGCAGAGCTTAGTAAAGAAATAAAGAATGCTTTGAGTCATCGTGGCCAAGCCATTCAAGAACTGCTTAGAAATTGGCAGCCCTAATTGTGCGAACTTAAATTTTTTTGCTCTCGAAGGCGGCCTATATCGGCCGCCTTTTGCTATACACAGTACTAACTTATAGCTTAGTACGTTATTAGTTTTTCATGGCTTCGATTAATTGCGCGCCCACTTCAACATGATTCATTAAACCATTGAATCGCTGCTGTGCTTCTTTGGGTCCCCAAGCAATAACCTGCACTGGCGTATGAGTATGAGTACCCGTAGACCATACAGTATTTTGATGCTTAGCCAGAGCACGACCAATCAGGTTTAAATGCACCTCTTCGCCATAAACATAGAACTCTTCAAAGTCATCAACCTTAGGGAATTCTGTAGCCGCTAGGTATTTATGATCTGCTTCCTGATATTCATTCACTTCATGCTCAAGAATACGATCAGCGTCGGCCTGAGTAATGGTAAATTCAGTATTGCCATTGATTGCATTTAACAAATCAACAGACGTCGGTTCTACATCAGCTAAATCACCGCCAGCTTGATACCAGATGTTATAAAAATCTTTTTTCTGTGCATAAAGCTTATCGAGTAAATCTGGATTAGCGAAGTTGAAATTAGGTTTGTAGTCACGGTTTGATTCAACAAACGCATCACCGACGATCGTTGGATCTGCGGCAGGAATATCTTTACGGCTATAAGAGAAACTAAAACCGCCCGTTTCATGGTCGGCAGTAATCACAACTAAAGTATCATTACGATCTGCAACCCAGTCATAAACCGCTTGAATAGATTCATCAAACTTTAATAGCTGATGCAACATGTCGCCAGCATCATTATTGTGAGCGGCCCAGTCAATCTGACCACCTTCGATCATCAAGAAAAAGCCATCTTCATCTTTCGATAAGATGTCCAAAGCTTTTGTCGTCATATCCGCTAGGCTAGGCTGAACGCAGCTGTCAGCTTTTTTACAAGCCGTGTAAGAAATACCATCCAACATTGCACTGTAGCTAAATAAGCCTAAAACTTTACCACCTTCAATCGCGTCTAACTGATCAGCATTGAACGCTAATTCATAACCAGCCGTTTGAGCTTGAGTCAGTAGATTACGATCATCATTTCGCTTGGACTTGATCTTAACTGTAGGCTCATTAATTAAATTAACTAACTCTGTACTCGTGCTGCTTGAACCTTGTGGAATCCAATAACGTAAACCACCCCCTAGCATGACATCAACATTGTTTTCTAACATATCGACAGCAATTTCGTTCTCCATCGAACGATGGGCTTGGTGCGATGCAAAAGCGGCTGGGGTTGCATGAGTAATACGCGTATCAGAAATTAACCCTGTCGATTTACCTGCCGCTTTCGCCATTTCTAAGATAGTTTCAGTACTATTACCTTCGATATCCAAACCAACTACTTCACTTAACGCAGGCTTGCCTGTCGCTAGCTGAGTCGCAGAACATGCCGAATCAACAACCAAACCACCTACCGGTGTGGTACTCGAAAACGCCACTTGCCCACTATTGGCAAATAACTCTAAAGCGGTTTCACGATTTTTATAAATATCAGTCTTAGAATGTGCTGCAAAATCTTGCAGCAAACCCACTTGCTGTGGACCCATACCATCACCAATCATCATAATGACGTTTTTGATCTTTCCTGATGAAGAAGCTCCATTAGTACGGCTGTTAGAATCAGAACTAGAGCTGTCACCGCCACACGCGCTTAATAAGCTGGCGGTAATAATCGCTGAAGACAATTTAATAAATGAATGCATAAGTATAACCTTTGTATTTTGACGTCGCCCAAGCCGTTGTACATGCTGGGCATTATTATGTAATTATTAGTTGTTATATTAACAACTAGCATATTAATTATGTTTTATGACAATTTAGTTACATGCGATTAATTACTGACGCTCATATCGCAAAAGCAGTCATAGCTCTAGAACCCGCTATGCTGTAAGCTGCACCCCCGCTAAATCAAGTGAGTTTCCTATGAGTTTTGCAGATCTGGGCCTTTCCCCAGCAATTCTTGAAGCTGTAGTCGCACAAGGCTATACCGTACCGTCACCGATTCAGGCCGCAGCGATCCCTGCCGTGCTGGAAGGTAAAGACATAATGGCAGCCGCGCAAACAGGCACAGGCAAAACTGCAGGCTTTACTTTGCCTATTTTAGAAATGCTTTCCAAAGGACCGCGTGTACAAAATAATCAAGTTCGCGCTTTGGTATTAACCCCCACTCGCGAACTGGCTGCGCAGGTTGCAGACAACGTCGATAAGTATTCAAAGAATACCCACCTGACTTCTTGCGTAATTTTTGGTGGTGTAAAAGCCAACCCACAAATGATGCGCATGCGTAAAGGTGCTGATGTCTTAGTTGCAACACCCGGTCGCTTGCTCGATCTAATGAACCAAGGCGCCGTTAAATTCGCACAATTAGAATTTTTGGTATTAGACGAAGCGGATCGCATGCTGGATATGGGCTTTATCCACGACATCAAAAAGATCATCAAAGCACTGCCGAAAAATCGTCAGAACTTATTATTCTCTGCCACCTTCTCTAATGACATTCGCGCATTAGCCAAAGGCTTAGTGAATAACCCAGTAGAAATTTCTGTTGCTCCGCCAAACGTTACCACTAAGTTGGTAAAGCAATGGATTTACCCTGTTGATAAAAAACAAAAGCCTGCAGCACTGGCCAAACTCATCGAAGATGGTGATTGGAAACAAGCATTGGTCTTTAGTCGTACTAAACACGGCGCCAATAAGCTCACTAAATTTTTAGAAGGCCGCGGTATTACGGCTGCTGCGATCCATGGCAATAAAAGCCAAGGCGCGCGTACTCGTGCATTAGCCGATTTTAAAGCCGGTGAAGTTCGTATTTTAGTTGCAACAGATATTGCTGCTCGTGGTATTGATATTGAGCAACTGCCACAGGTAGTGAACTTTGATCTGCCAAACGTACCTGAGGATTATGTTCACCGCATAGGCCGTACAGGTCGTGCTGGTTCTGAAGGTAAAGCCGTTTCTTTAGTATGTGCTGATGAAACCAAAGAGCTGTTCGCGATTGAACGTGTTATTGGTGAATTATTAGAACGTGAAATGCTGCCAGGATTTGAGCCGGTTAGCCGCTTGCCAGAATCAAAACTGAATGCTCGCGCACCTAGGGTCAACAAGCCAAAGCGTAACAATTCTCAGAGTAAGCCACGCAGCGAACATCACGATGGCCAGCATGCCGCTAATAGCACTAAGCAACATAAACAAGGTGCCAACACGTCGACCAGAGCGCCGCGTCGTGGACAGCCTGCTGCCAAAAAAGACTCGTCGGGTAGCTCTGATAGCCCTTGGTCAAATAGCAATGGTCAGCGCCATAAGCCGAACTCTTCTCGTTAGAGATTAGTTGTATTGTGACGGCTTGTTTTGACTGCTTGCATGAAAATGCTTAAGAATCCCTAGCGAATGCTGGGGATTTTTTTTCCTGTCTCTTTTTACTTACAGCCTTTTATTGACAACATAATGAAGCATAAACGACAGGCATAAAAAAAGGCCAAACCTTTCGGTTTAGCCTTTTTCAAACTTGAACTGCTTAATCTCTAAGAGGCTAAGCCGTTACCTTTAAATTATAAAGGTACGATGTTCTCAGCTTGTGGGCCTTTTTGACCTTGAGTTAC
>OJEW01000015.1_pt1 | contig 121294 bp, 103 predicted proteins | sample 1593861 | NCBI WGS metagenome assembly OJEW01 (sample SAMN05416806, study PRJEB24817) | seawater metagenome | isolation source: Sea water | place: Canada:Atlantic | collected 2013-11
AAGGATGTAAAAGTAGGTCGGGCTTCAGCCCGACAAAAGATATTTGCATTGTGGGTGTTGGCCTAAAGGCCAACCTACTTTATTTGGTATATTGAGCAGTGTATTTACTGATAAATATGCAGTTCAAAGATAAATTGAATCCCAGTATGAATATAATCGGATATCATTAACTAATTTCGCTCGCAATGGATTTGCGACTATATATCGAGCCACAGCTATTCGATCTTCTTCTTCTCTTAAACCTCGATCATAAAACGATTCTTGCCAGATTTTCCCTGATGCTCCAAGCGTTTTGTTAACGCGGTTTGCGCTGCTTCCTTTTAAATGCCCTATCGTTTCTGATAGGTTTTCATCGTTCAATTTTAGCAGTCCATGAAAATGATCTGGCATCAGTACCCAAGTTTTCCATAAGCAGTTGCAGTGTTGTTGATTCCGTTTGATTTGTTGACAGAATACACTGGCAGCAAGGTGGTTGCTGAATATTTTGGATCGATTTTGGCAAGTGAAGGTGATGAAGTATTCGCCATTTTTCTGAGAAAAACGGTTTTTTCTTAAATCATTCCATGACATAAAAAATCCTTTTTGTTGAATGTTATGACATTAGAATAGATGAGGTTTGGTGCAATTCAAGGTTGTGCGTTGCGGTTGTTGGCCTAAAGGCAACCTACTTTTTGGTAATCGATGTGAGGTAGGTCGGGCTTCAGCCCGACAAGGATGTAAAAGTAGGTCGGGCTTCAGCCCGACAAAAGATATTTGCATTGCGGCTGTTGTGCGTTGCGGTTGTTGGCCTAAAGGCCAAGCTACTGTTTCGGTAGTCGATGTGAGGTAGCCCGACAAAAAGATTTTTAAAACTCATGTAGGTTGATGAGTTCTGCTAGGTTTTCGATGATGCGTTCGCTGTAGCTGGTGACTAAAAATGGTACGGTGTTGTCGTTGTAGTTTTTGATTGAGCGTTCTATAAAGTTCCATTTACTGTCGATGCTTCGTAATAGGCGTGCGCTTTTTTGTGGTTCGGCTTGTTGTTTGAGTTTTATGAGGTTGTCGCGAAAGGCGTCGGCCATTTGTTCTAGTGTTCTTTCATACGATCCCATAAATACTTGGCCTAGGTTGCTGGTGCCTCTGGCTGAGTATTGTGCGGTGATTTCTTCCATGGTGATGGCGAGTAGGCGCGCTGTTTCTACAACTTCTGCGGGTTTGAAACCGGTGCTTATTTGCGCGTCTGTGTAGGCTTGGGTTAGTAGTTTAAGTAGTGATGCGTTGGTTTTACCCATTTCGTCGACTAGGCGTATGTTGGGGAAGCCTTGTTTTTCCATGTCGTTGTAGTTGATGCGTATTAGGCGGTTGAACTCTGCCCATTCTTTGTTGATTTCGGCAATTGAATCTTTGATGTTGTCGGCTGCGGGCAATTGGCGTGTGTTGTCGAGTACGGTGGTGAAGCCGTCTAGGTTTTGAAGGATTTTACGGCCGTATTTTGAGTCGGCGTCGAGCCCTGAGTACATGTAGAAGTTGGTCAGGGATTCGGTCGATAGCAGTCTTAGCGTGTGTACGTTGGTTAGTAGTTGTTGGGGGGTCGCAAGTACGTGTGCGCTGGCTAACGATAGTGTTAGTAGTATTAGCCCTTTTATGGCTTTTAAAGTCGTCATGGTGTCTCGCATTTTAAGTATTATTGTTATTGTGAATCGTAAACTGTTCTTTGTGCTTTTACTAACTCGTGTTTGTATTGTTTAGCACAGAGTAACTGACTTCTTATCTTATAAGACATAGGTTATTACAAAGAGTTACAAAATTTATTGAAATTGGATTTTCTTTGTATTTTGCCTTGATTTAGAGCAGAAATTTCATTCTTTTGCGTTCTTTTGGTCTGATTGTAAGCAAAATGTCGATATAAATGCAAAAAAAAGACTATTCTTTGGTGGGCATTGGTTTGCGACTCTTGACTTTTTAGGGCCTTTCGCGGATTGTGTTCGACTAGATTCAAACGGTCGTATGAATTGTCTGTTTTTTAGACAATGAGCCGTTATCTCAGTGCAAGAAGCTGCTTTAGTATTTCGCTTCTGCAGTTATTAAGCTAACCCTACGTGGAGATCATTTGATGATTTACGACGGTACAGCCATCACGGTGAAAATGATTGAAGGCGGCATTGCCGAACTTAACTTCAATCTTGATGGAGAGTCTGTTAACAAGTTTAACCGTGTGACTCTTGAAGATTTAAAAGCGGCAACTGAAGCTATTAAAGGCAACAGTGACGTTAAAGGTGTTTTAGTAACCTCTGGTAAAGATTGCTTTATCGTGGGTGCTGATATCACTGAATTTGGGGATGCGTTTAAGCTTCCTGAAGAAGAAATTGTTGAGTGGATTTTATCTGGCAACGAAATTTTCAATGCGATTGAAGATTTACCAGTTCCTACTCTTACAGCTATCAACGGTATTGCGTTGGGTGGCGGTTTCGAAATGTGCTTGTCGACTGACTTTAGAGTTATGTCTGAGAAAGCCAAAGTAGGTTTACCAGAAGTTAAGCTGGGTCTTATGCCTGGTTTTGGCGGTACAGTTCGTCTGTCTCGTGTTATTGGTGCTGACAATGCGATCGAATGGATCTGCATGGGCGCTGAAAACCGTGCTGATAAAGCTCTGAAAATGGGTGCTGTTGATGCAGTAGTTGCTCCTGGAGCACTGCGTGAACAGTCTATCGCTATGTTGAACTCTGCCATTGCTGGTGAGTTAGACTATGAAGCGCGTCGTGCTGTTAAGACCGGTAAAGGTCTTTTGAACACGATGGAAGGCATGATGGTTTTCGAGACCGCTAAAGGTTTTGTTAAGGGCCAGACTAAGGGTCATTACCCTGCGCCTATCGAAGCGATTAAGGTTATGCAGAAGCATCACAATCTTACTCGTGATAAAGCGCTTGCTGTTGAAGCTAAAGGTTTCGCTAAGCTTGCTAAGACGTCTGAGTCTAATGCACTTATCGGTTTGTTCAATAACGATCAGTTGTTGAAGAAAAAAGCTAAAGAATACGATGCCGTTGCTAAGCCTACTAACAAGGCTGCAGTATTGGGCGCGGGTATCATGGGCGGTGGTATCGCTTATGTTTCTGCTCTTAAAGGCACGCCAATCCTAATGAAAGATATCGCGGAAGCGGGTATTGAGTTAGGTTTGAACGAAGCGAATAAACTTCTTTCTAAGCGCGTTGAGCGTAAGAAGATGAAGCCTCTTGCTATGGGTGAAGCCCTTAACCGTATCCGTCCTACTTTGTCTTATGCTGAGTTTGGTGACGTTGATGTTGTGGTTGAAGCGGTTGTTGAAAACCCTAAAGTTAAAGGTATTGTTTTAGCAGAAGTTGAAGGTCATGTTGGCGAAAACGCTATCATTGCTTCTAACACGTCTACTATTTCGATCAACCATTTGGCAAAAAGCGTTAAGCGCCCAGAAAACTTTTTGGGTATGCACTTCTTTAACCCAGTTCACATGATGCCTCTTGTTGAGATCATCCGTGGTGAGAAGACGTCTGAAGAAGCGGTTGCTACGACTGTTGCTTACGCTAAGAAGATGGGTAAAACCCCAATCGTTGTTAACGATTGCCCAGGTTTCCTTGTTAACCGTGTATTGTTCCCTTACTTCGGCGGTTTCGCTGGTTTATTGAAAGACGGTGCTGATTTCCGTCAAATTGATAAAGTTATGGAAAAATTCGGTTTCCCAATGGGTCCAGCATATTTGATGGACGTTGTGGGTATCGATACTGGTAAGCACGCTAATGATGTTATGGCTGAAGGTTTCCCAGAGCGCATGAAGGCTGACTTTAAGTCGGCTATGGACGTTCTGTATGAAAACGAATTCTACGGTCAGAAAAACAACAAAGGTTTCTATACTTACGTTGAAGATAAGAAGGGCAAGCCGAAGAAAGTTTTCGACGAGTCTATTCTTGAGTTGCTTGCACCTGTATTGGGTGAAGCACGTGACTTCGACGCTGAAGAAATCATTGCTCGCTGCATGATTCCAATGTGTAACGAAGTAGTTCGTTGTCTTGAAGAAGGCATCGTTGATACGGCTGCTGAAGCGGATATGGCTTTGGTATTTGGTATTGGTTTCCCTCCATTCCGTGGTGGCGCTCTACGTTACATCGATACAGTGGGTCTTGCTAACTTCGTTGAACTTGCTGATAAGTACAAAGACATTAGCCCTCTATACCACGTGACTGACAAGATGCGTGAGATGGCTGCTAATGGCGAAAGCTACTTCGGTTAATTGACGAACGAGACTAGGAGAATACAAATGAGCTACGAAGATAATGATGTAGTTGTAATTGACGCAGTACGTTCACCAATGGCCCGCTCTAAAGGTGGTGCTTTCCGTAACGTACGTGCTGAAGACATTTCTGCAAACCTAATTAACGCTCTTTTTGAGCGTAACCCTGGCGCTAAAGCATCTGATGTTGAAGATGTGATCTGGGGTTGTGTTAACCAAACTTTGGAACAAGGTTTTAACGTTGCGCGTCAAATTTCTTTGATGACTTCGATTCCAAAAGAAGCGGCTGCACAAACTGTAAACCGTTTATGTGGTTCTGCTATGACAGCTATCCACACTGCGGCACAAGCAATTCAAACTGGTAACGGCGATGTGTTCGTTGTTGGTGGTGTTGAGCACATGGGTCACGTGAATATGCAGCATGGTTTCGACCATAACCCTGCATCTTCTAAGTACTCTGCTAAAGCATCTAACATGATGGGTCTTACGGCTGAAATGTTAGGTAAGATGCACGGTATTTCTCGTGCACAGCAAGATGCTTTTGCTGAGCGTTCTCACCGTTTGGCTCAAAAAGCGACTGACGAAGGTGATTTCAAAAATGAAATCGTTCCTATGTTTGGTCACGATGCAGATGGTAAGCAGTTCTTGATGACTCAGGACGAAACAATTCGCCCTGAAACGACTCTTGAAACTTTGGCTAAGCTACGTCCAGCTTTTGATCCTGCAGCGGGTACTGTTACGGCAGCGACTTCTTCACAGATCACTGACGGCGCGGCTGCTATGTTGCTTATGAGCGGCAAGAAAGCGAAAGAACTAGGCCTTAAGCCTCGTGCACGTATCAAAGCAATGGCAGTTGCCGGTTGTGATGCTGCGATCATGGGTTATGGTCCTGTTCCTGCTACTAAAAAGGCACTTAAGCGTGCTGGCTTAACGGCACAAGACATCGATTTCTGGGAATTGAACGAAGCATTTGCTGCTCAGTCTCTTCCTTGTGTTAAAGACCTAGGTCTTAAAGACAAAGCTGATGAAATCGTTAACATCCACGGTGGTGCGATCGCTCTTGGTCACCCACTAGGTTGTTCTGGTGCTCGTATCTCTACTACTTTGATCAACGTTCTTGAGCAGAAAGACGCTCAGTACGGTGTTTCTACTATGTGTATCGGCATGGGTCAGGGTATTGCAACAGTTTGGGAGCGTTTGAAGTAATTTCTTTTTGAAATGATTCAAAGCTTTTAAATAAGTTGTAACAAAAAGCCGCTGTTCTCTTTAAGCAATTAAAGGAGCAGCGGCTTTTTTGTGGGTGTTGAAAATGTTTTATGTAGGTCGGGGTTTAGCCCGATAAATGGATTCAGCAGGTGTTTTATGTAGGTCGGGGTTTAGCCCGACAGCTTCTTAGATCTGCTCAAATCAGCATGAAGCTCAACCTTGTGCGGCACGCTGCAAGTACTTCCCTGTAAGCTCAGCGATTGCATCCCTGCAATCGGATGGCCTACAACGCTGATCTCCATGCTTCAGCGCAGATCGTAAAGGTCTATTTAGACCTCCAAAAAGATATTTGCGTGGCGGTTGTTAGCCTAAAGGCTAACCTACATTTCATTGCGATATGATTTAATGTAGGTCGGGGTTTAGCCCGACGAAGATATTTGCGTGGCGGTTGTTAGCCTAAAGGCTAACCTACAGTGTATCGGTGAATGAAACAATGTAGGTCGGGGTTTAGCCCGACGAAGATATTTTCGTGGCGGTTGTTAGCCTAAAGGCTAACCTACATTTCATCGCGATATGATTCAATGTAGGTCGGGGTTTAGCCCGACAAATGAGGTTTGAGCGTAGCCGTTCCGCTACGCTATCTGTTAGAATGTCGAAATAACCCAAATGATGTAATAAGTGAAGAAATAATGACTGATACTAATAACGATGCTTTGAATGATGAGATTGTTGAGCGCAATTTCTTTGATCGCACGCCTGAAGACCAGGAAGCTTTTTTAACTCAAACTTGGTGTAATAATTGCCAAGCGGTTGATTTGGGTATGGTTGAGCCGAAAGAGTATGAGCAAAATGGTGTGATTATTGTTGAAGGTAAGTGCGCTAAGTGTGGTGAGGTGAGTTTGACGGAAGTGGCTGATGAGAGCACTGACGGTGAGTGGGAAGACGAGCGTTAATAGGCTTTAGTTTTTCGCTTTGTAGTAATAAAAAAGCGCCTCGATTGTTAAGTAATGAACAATCGAGGCGTTTTTTTTTTGCTGCTATATAAAGATTTTTTAAGCTGCTTACTGGTCGCGGATGATGTATTTAAATATCTCGACGACTTGTTCTGGGGTTTCACACACGGCTTGCGCGGCTGCATCGACTTCTTTTAATGGGTGGGTGATGTCTGGGCTGTGCATGACGATGAGTGATTTGTTTAATGCGGCGGCGTAGCCTGCATCAAACGCGGCGTTCCATTGTTTGTATTTTTCTCCAAAACGTACGACGACTATATCGGCGTCGTTGATTAACTTACGCGTGCGTAGGGCGTTGATTTTGGAGGCTTTGTGGTCTTTCCAGAAGGGTTTTTCTTCAGCCCCTAGAATGCTGTCGCCACAGTCGTCACTGGCTGCATGGTTGGTATTGGGGCCAGACAATTCTATGTCGAGCCCGGCTTCTTTGATGCCTTTTGCAATGGTTTCGCGCCAGTTTGAGTGTATTTCGCCTGATAGATATACGTTTAGTTTCATGGTGTTTTTTCCTCTTCTTTTTTCCAGCGGGTGTAGAGCATCGCTGCGGTAAATAGTATGAGTGTGGTCAGTGGCATTAATCGGCCCCAGATGTCGGAGCCAGCGGTGAACATTAATAGGATGGCTAAGACGAAGTAGATCATGGTGACGTAGGATAACCATGAGGCGGTTTTGTGGCTGCCTTTGATAAGCCCTGGAATAAATATCAGTAAGGGTAAGCATTTAAACAGCCAGAGTATGATTGGCGCGGCGATGCTGGTGCCTTCGGTGTGTTCGCCGCCACTGGCGAGTGTGCTGGCTAGCAGTACTAATATTAAGCCAAGGTAGCTCGCTAGTAGGGTGATGCGGCTGATGCGTAGCTTGTTCATGCAGGGTTTCCTGATGTGTTGGCTGTTAGTGCTAAGCTGAGTGTTGCAATGCGTTTGCCTTGTGCTTGGCACAGTGTGAGTTCGTGATTTGATAGTGGGCGCTCACCTTCGGTACCGGCCCAATGTGATGCTCCATAAGGGGTGCCGCCTGTTTCTGTATGTACTAATGACGATTCTGTATAGGGAATGCCACAAAACACCATGCCATGGTGAATTAACGGCAGTGCCATCGACATTAGGGTGGTTTCTTGGCCGCCGTGTAAGCTTGAAGTGGAGGTAAATACCCCTGCTGGTTTGTTGACGAGCTTGCCGGTCATCCACAAGTTGCTGGTGCTGTCGATGAAGTATTTAAGCGGCGCAGCCATGTTACCAAAGCGCGTTGGGCTTCCCATTACTAGGCCTGCGCAGTTTTTTAAGTCGTCTTCGCTGCAGTATATGGCTCCGCTGTCGGGAATGCTGGATTCGGTGGCTTCGCAGTTGCTAGAAACAGAGGGGACGGTGCGTAAGCGGGCTTCTATCCCCTGAACACTTTCGATGCCTTGGGCGATGGTTTGCGCCATTTGGGCGGTTGTTCCCCCGCGGCTGTAGTACAAAACGAGTACGTAAGGTGTGGCGTTGTTTGCTGTCATTATATTATTTCCAATACTTTTTCGGGTGGGCGGCCTAGTTTGGCGTGATTGCCGTTGATCACTATTGGGCGTTCGATGAGTTTGGGAAATTCGACCATGGCATTGATTAATTCGGCGTCGGTCAGTGCTGGGTTTTTTAACTCGTTGGCTTTGTAGGCTTCTTCTCCTTTGCGCAACAACTCACGAGGGCTTATAGCCAGTTTTTTAAGTAGTTCGGTGATTTCTTGTGCGCTAGGGGTGTCTTCTAGGTAAAGGCGAACATTCGGTTCAATGCCTTGTTCTTGCAAAAGCTGTAAGGTTTGGCGTGATTTTGAGCAACGAGGGTTGTGAAAGATGGTGATGGCCATAGTTGGTGCACTCATGCTAATGTTTTTGGGATTTTATAGCAGCATTGTAGCGAAAACCTCGCTATCATTCATCGCCTATCTTGTTTTAGTCACGAATAGCAATTACCTAAGATGATTGCTTGTGGGAGTTGTTTGTGAAGCATGTTTTACAGCCTTATTTTAAGGTGTTTTATCGCCAGTCTGGGTTAAGAATTATTGTGGCCGCGATTAAGCGGTTTTTGTTGTTGGGTCATAAAACTCATGCAGCGGCTTTGACCTATACCACCTTATTTGCCTTAGTGCCTTTGATTACCGTGATGTATTCGGTGTTGTCGATGATTCCTTCTTTACAGCAAGGTCGAGGGGCGATCGAGGAGCTTTTACTAGGTAACTTGGTGCCTTCTTCTGCTGAGACCATTATGGGGTATTTGTATGAGTTTTCAGAGCAGGCGCGGCAATTAACCACGATTGGTATTGTGTTGTTAATGGTGACGGCGTTTATGATGCTGCGCAGTATTGAAGATAGTTTTAATAAAATTTGGCTGCTTAAAAAAGGCCGCAAGGGCGTGTCGAGTTTTTTGTTGTATTGGGCGGTATTGACGTTAGGGCCGCTGTTACTGAGTGCGGGTATTGGGGTGAGTTCGTATATTGCGTCGTTGAGTTTATGGAAAGAAGGCTGGGTGCCCAGTTCTTGGGTGCTGTTGTTGGCGATTGTGGTGCCGTATGTGACTAGCTTTTTGGCATTTACTTTTATTTATTGGGCGGTGCCTAATATTAAAGTACCGCTTAAACATGCGGCGATTGGCGGGGCGTTTGTGGCCTTGCTGTTTCAGATTGGCCAAGAGATTTTTGCCGAAGCGAGTACTTTTTTCCCGTCTTATCAATTGATCTACGGCGCTTTTGCTGCGGTTCCCTTGTTTTTAATGTGGTTGTTTTTATCTTGGTCGGTGATCTTACTAGGCTCTGAAGTGGTGTTTTTACTGGGTAATTATCATGACACCGGCGCGGGTAAAAAAGATAAGGCTAAGCAGGTTACTACTGAGAGTGATGAAGACCTTGCTGATGATGCTGCCAATGACATAACCAAAGCGATTTCACAGCAGCAAGCGAGTGTGGTGTTGCAGGTGCTGGACTTTATGGCTGAGCGCCAAAAAGCCGGTAACGGTGCGAGTATGTATGAGTTGCAAAGTGCTGTTGTGACAGACGTTTTGGATGAAGTTTTATCGTTGCTATTAGAGGCAAAAGTGTTGCTGGTGCAGGGCAATGATGAATACTATTTAATACGGGATTTGCATGCCTACCCGCTGCATGATCTTTTAGACAGCTTAAAAAATGACAGCCTAAAAGAAGACAGCCTATGACAACGAGTAAGCCAATGTTGGTGCGCTTAACCGCTGTATTTTTAAAGCCGTTGATCGTTGTTATGTGCTTTTTGTCCTTTTTGTCCTTTTTGTCCTTGCTGGCTTGCAGTGACAATGAAGGCAGCGAGACAGTGACATTACTGCTTGCTGATGGTGAAGTAACGCCGTTGAGTCTTGAAAACACTCAGCAGCGATGGCGTGTGGTGAATATTTGGGCAGAGTGGTGTAAGCCTTGCTGGCAAGAGATACCTGAGTTGAATCAGTTTTACGCCCAGCATAAACAGACGGATGTTGAGTTGTTAGGTTTTAATTTTGATGAAGTCGCCAGCGATGAATTACGACGATTACAAAGCAAGATGTCGATTGATTTTCCTATTCTTAATGCTTGGCCCCAGCACTGGACTCAGCCCGAGGTGATGGGGTTGCCGGCTACTGTTATTATTTCGCCTAATGATGTGATTGTGGATGTTTTGTGGGGTGAGCAAACGATGAGCAGTTTGCAGCAAGGCATAGACGAGGCTAGAGAAATATTTGCACTTAAAGCGAGTGATCTATAAACCAGTATTTTTGCCAAAAGTTCATGACTTTTTCGGGGTATTTGGTACGCCCAAGACTGCCGTTGTATCGGGCTAAGGCTCTTATCCAATCGCCTTTTTCGCGTTTTAAGTAGTGTTTTAAAATGGTGCAGCCATAGCGCAAGTTGGTTGCGACATTGATTAGGTTATCTTCTTTACGCCCTAGTTCATTTTTCCAAAAGGGCATGACTTGCATTAATCCTTGAGCGCCTACATACGAGACCGCGTAAGGGTTAAAAGCACTTTCTACATGAATAACAGAAATTACTAATTCGGGTGAAAGGTCGGCGCGTTTGGCTTCTTGATGAATCATTCGCAGTAAGGTTAGGCGCTCTTGTGGGTCTTTAATAAAGCGCCTGAGTCTAGCCGACATATCGACCAGCCAAACTTGGGCGTCGAATTGATCATTAAAGCTATCAGCGTCGGCAACTGCTTCTGCTAGGGCTTTTTTAAGACTGGGGTCGATTGATTGGGTCTCAGTCTTGGCAGCAAAGCTGTTAAGGGGAGAGAACGCAACAAGCAAGAACGTCAGCATCAATATTGAAAACAGCGGATGAGACGTTCTTGAATGTGTGATCATGATTTAGGCTTGAATTGCATTTTTTAAGAATTCAACAATATCATCCACAGCAATTTCTTGCTTGTCGGCTTCACGGCGATTTTTGTATTCAATGGTTCCTGCTTCTAGGCCGCGGTCACTGACCACGATGCGATGCGGAATACCCATTAATTCCATGTCGGCAAATTTAACCCCAGGGCTGGTTTTCTTATCACGATCGTCAAAGAATACGTCGATGCCTAGATTTTGTAATTGGCTATAAAGTGCTTCTGACTTTTCACGTACTGCTTCTGATTTGTGAGCGCCCATTGGCACGATGCCCAAGGTGAACGGAGCAATGGCATCTGGCCAGATAATGCCGTTGTCATCGTTGTTTTGTTCGATTGCAGAAGCCACTACGCGGCTGATACCAATACCGTAGCAACCCATGGTCATGGTTTTATCTTTACCGTTTTGGTCGAGTACTGATGCTTTTAGTGCTGCCGAGTATTTGGTGCCTAGTTGGAAGATGTGGCCCACTTCAATACCGCGCTTTATTTCTAGGTTACCTTGGCCGCAAGGGCTAGGATCGCCAGCAACGACATTGCGCAGGTCGGCAACTTCTGTAATAGCCGCATCACGCTCCCAGTTTGCACCACTCATGTGCTTGTCGTCTTGGTTGGCGCCGCATACAAAATCGGCACAATGGGCAGCACTGCGATCAACGATCACGTCGATGCCTTTGTCGATTAAACCGATTGGGCCTAAAGAACCTGTGCCAGCGCCAATTACATCACGAATTTGAGCATCGCTAGCGAACGCTAATGGCTCTGCCACTTGCGCTAACTTTTCGGCTTTGATTTCGTTGAGCTCATGATCGCCACGAACGATTAACGCAACTAATGGCGCTGGTTCTTTTGCAGCTATTTGTTCTTCGGTTTGAGCGCCTAACACGATTAAGGTTTTCACAACGTTTGTTGCATCAACACTTAATAATTTGCACACATCTTCAATGGTGTGAGTGTTTGGGGTATCTATGGTTGTTAGTTCGGCGCTGGCCGCTGGGCGTTCGCCAGCTGGTGCTAAAGCTTCGGCCAGTTCTACGTTGGCGGCGTAATCTGAGCTGTCAGAGAAGGCAATGTCATCTTCGCCAGATTCTGCTAGTACATGAAATTCGTGGGATTTTGCACCACCGATAGAACCGGTATCGGCGTCTACTGGGCGAAAATTCAAGCCAAAGCGGTTGAAGATGTTGCTGTAAGCCGTGTGCATTCTGTCGTAAGTTTCGTTCAGGCTTTCTTGGTCGGCATGGAACGAGTAGGCGTCTTTCATGATAAATTCTCGTGAACGCATCACTCCAAAACGTGGGCGTGTTTCGTCGCGGAATTTAGTTTGAATTTGGTAGAAGGTCACCGGCAGTTGTTTGTAGCTTGAAAGTTCGTTGCGGGCTAAATCTGTGATGACTTCTTCGTGGGTTGGGCCAACACAAAAGTCGCGTCCGTGACGGTCTTTAAGGCGTAATAATTCGCCGCCGTATTCAAACCAGCGTCCGGTTTCTTGCCATAATTCTGCTGGTTGAACCGCAGGCATAAGTACTTCGAGGCCTTGGGCTTTGTTCATTTCTTCACGGACGATGGCTTCTACTTTACGCAAGGTGCGTAAACCTAAGGGCAGCCAGGTGTATAAACCTGAAGCGAGTTTACGAATCATACCGGCACGCAGCATTAGCTGGTGGCTGATCACCACAGCATCCGTAGGGGTTTCTTTTACGGTAGCGATTAAGAATTGTGTTGCGCGCATAATGTTGGGCTCTCGATTCATCGAAAATGAGGGGAATTTTATCGGTGAATTCTAATGCTTTTCCGCCGGTGCTGCAATGAGAGCAGCATTATTGCAACGCTTGGGTTTTATTGTTGGTCATTGTTGCGAATTGCACTGAATTGCTTTTAGAAGCACTGGTATTCAGCGCTTAAAGCTATAAAATGAATTTAAATTATTCAGTCTGGTTATTACCGTGTCGTTAAGCCTTTTACAACAGTTACAAGCAGGGCAGCTTACTTCTGCCTATCGAGCGAGCCAACAATTAGAGCCGATTACTCGGTTGGATTTATCAGCCGAGCTTAGTGAGTTTCCGATGGAAATTTTGGCGTTGGCCGATTGTCTTGAGGTGTTGGATTTATCGAATAATAAATTGTCTGAATTGCCAGCTGATTTTGATCGATTACAAAATCTACGTATTTTATTTTTAACCAATAATCTTTTTACTCATATACCCGCTATTTTAGCCGCTTGCCCTAACTTAGAAATGATCAGTTTTAAATCTAATAAGGTTTCTGTTGTGGCAGAAGAGGTTTTTCCTGTAACTACGCGCTGGTTGATTTTGACTGATAATCAGATCGAACGCTTGCCCAACTCAATGGGTAAGTTATTGGGTTTGCAAAAGTTAGCGCTGGCAGGAAACTTATTATCTGATTTACCGCGGTCGATGAAGGCGTGTAAAAATCTTGAGCTGGCACGTTTATCGGCGAATAAATTTACTCGTATGCCTGACTGGTTGTTTAAGTTGCCTAAGTTGGCTTGGTTGGCATTTTCGGGCAATGAATTTAATCGTGTTGAAGAGGATGATCAACTCACTAATCGCATTCTTGAGGTGCCTTTGGCCGATATTCAATTAGGCGATGTTTTGGGTGAGGGTGCGTCGGGATTAATTTATCAGGGTGAATGGATTAAACAGCCAGAAAGTTTGCGCGGCACCGATAAGGTTGTGGCGGTAAAAATATTTAAGGGTACTGTCACCAGCGATGGTTATGCGCAAGATGAATTAGAGTGTTGTTTGAATGCCGGTGAGCATAAAACTTTGGTGAAGGTGGTGGCTCAGCTTGATCAATCTCACGAAGACAGAAGCGATGCAGAAAAGCGTTTGGGATTAGTAATGCAGCTAATACCTAGCCATTATATTAATTTAGGTATGCCGCCTTCGTTGCAAACTTGCACGCGTGATACTTTTAAAGACGGTACGGTTTTTGATGTGACGACGGTGGCGAAAGTCGCAGTGCAAATGGCCGAGGTAATGACTCACTTGTATGCTTGCGGTATTAGTCATGGTGATGTGTACGCTCACAATACGATGATTAATAAAGCGGGTGATGTGCTGTTTGGTGATTTTGGTGCGGCGACGAATTTAGCAAGCTTAGTGGATTCGCAAACAGCCTTGATTGAGCGTGTAGAAGTGCGAGCTTTTGGTAATTTATTAGACGATTTGTTGAATTTGTGTGTGATTGATTATGATCTAGAACAGGTTGAACGCTTTGAAAATGAAACTCAATTGTTTGCCCTGTTGAGCGATTTAAAAGAGCGTTGTTTGCAAGAAGAGGTAAGCCAGCGTCCTGATTTTGCCGAAGTTGTTACTGCGTTAACTGTTGCGGCTTCTTTCATGATGACATGAGATAATTTCACTGGCTATTTATGCGCTTAGCTTTAACACTATGTGCGGCTAAATGTTTGATGACTTTTTGATGACTTTAGCGTTTAACAACAGTATTAGAGCAATTGATTTATGACAGCAGTAAACACAAAAGAAAAAATTTTAGAGCACCGTATAGAGGTATCTAAAACGGTTATTACTAAAGCGGTATTTCCGGAGACGACAAACCATCATGATACGCTTTTTGGTGGTACGGCGATGCAGTGGATGGATGAGGTGTCGTTTATTGCGGCCAGTCGTTTTTCACGTAAACGCATTGTAACGGTTAGCAGCGATAAGATTGATTTTAAGCATCCGGTGCCGGCGGGAACCATTGTTGAATTAACCGCCCGTGTTGTTGAGGTTGGGCGCACTAGTTTAAAAGTGGAAGTGAATATGCTGGTCGAAAGTTTGTACGCTGATGGTCAGGAAAAAGCGATTACAGGTAATTTTACCTTTGTCGCTATCGACGAAAACATGAAGCCAACTGCAATTTTACCAGACGATTTATTAATCGCTTCTTCTGACTAATATTGCAGTTAGCGGTTTGCTTAGCGCTTTAGTTATTGCGCGCTAGACATAAAGTCTTGAAACACTTCAGCACTTTCTTGTGGTACTTCTAGCATAGGTAAGTGACCCACATCTTCAAAAATATGCAGTTGCGCATGAGGTATTAATTGCTTAAATGCGGCGGCTGCAGATACATCTAAAACTCGATCTTCTTTACCCCACATAATTAATGTTGGCAGTTTGTTTTTTGCCATGATTGTTTTAATTTTAGTGTCAAAATCTTCTTCTTGTAGACGTTCTTTTGTGGACACCATGTCGTTGAATATTTTTGAGTTAATTGCTTCACGCGCTAATGTTTTGCGTAAAAAAGCGGGTTTTAATGGCCAAGGTAAGAAAGGGGGCTGGCTCATGGTTAGGTCCATACGAAATTCAAAACTTTCTTCATCGTTAGCAATTAAGGGGTTTTTTCCTTTTGCTAATATTTTGAAGTATTCGCTTTGTGTATCACCATCGATACCAGCGGAATTCATTAGGGTTAAACTTTGAATTTTGCTGGGGTGAGTTAGGCTGTAAAGCAGGCTAATGGCTCCACCCATTGAGCTTCCGACTATGTGAAAAGAATCAATCTTGAGACCGTTAAAAAAAGCTTCTAGACGATCGGCTTGTTCGATTAAATCGTAGTTGGTTACCATTGAACGATCGGAATCGCCATGACCGGCTAGGTCGACGGCGATGACTCGGTATTTTTCGTCGAGTGCATCGGTGAAACGAATCCAGGTGTCTTTGTTAGAAGAAAAACCATGCACAAGAATAATGGTTTCACTGTTTCCGGCACTATTTTCGACACTGCTTGCTCTTTCCATGTAGGTAAGATTAACGTCGCCTGCGGGTGCAACCTTTACTTCTAGGCCAGCACTGTCGCGAGCCATGTTGATGGCTCGATCAAATAAGTTGTCTTGTTGTTTAATGGTACAGCCTGAGAATACTAAGGTGCTACTCAGCACGATTAGGGTGCTGATGTGCTTTAATTTTTTTATCATTTTTTAGTTATCTTTTAATTATTTTTTAGTTATCTTTTGTGTGTTTTTAATGGTCGAGTTTGTTTTTTTATATGTGTTTTTTATTTGTGTTTTTTGTACGTTGTTTTTTTGTTTAGATGAGCGATTTTGCCAGTTTAACCAAACTATCAATATTAGGGATAATGTTTTCTTCATCTAATAATTGGTTAGGTTGATAGGCGAGTAGCATGCCATTGCTAATTTCAATGTGAAGGTGCGGATATGCCAAAATCCACTGGTTTAGTGCTTGGCGAGCAAGTATTTGTTCTATAAATATCTCTACTAAAGCTAGGTTGTTGGTGTAAAGATCGTGATGAGTAAAGGCGAAATGTTGGGGCAATCGTACCAATTTCTGTAGGGTGCGAATGCGCTCAAAGTAGGCTTTGTTAACCCCTGTGTGTTGTTTATTTTCTTCTGTTTTTGCCTGTGGAGAGAGACAAAAATGCAAATTAAAAAATTTATCCGGTAAATTTAATGCAACTAAAATAGCACTGCAATTGTGTATGCCCATAGGTTCGATTGCTCGACAATCGAATACATTAAAACCAATGCCTTTGCTGCTGTTGTCGGCGCTTATAATATGACGAAATATAATATTTTGGCTGTAGTTGAGTAAACCAAAGTTAGCTTGTTTGATGGTGTCGTTAAAGTTAATAAATTCTTGGTATTGCCAGTTATTGTTTTGACAAAGAGTACGAATTTTTTGGCTACGACTGTTTTTGGCCATCATCATTAACAACACAACGACAACGGTAATACTGCTTAAAATAAGAAAGGCGAATAACAGCTGCAATTTGAGCTCCGTTAGCGTTAAGATATGGCATTTATTTGATTCAAAATTATTATTGATAGAGTTTACCATGTCTAAAACTCCCGCTAACAAAAAATCCGCTAAATCTCCAAGTAAGCCTTTAGCTAAAAAAGCAGCTCGCGTTTTAGCAGAAGAGCTACTTTGCCACGACGGTGTTTCTAAAATTGGCTTAATGACGCTGAATTCTGAAAAAACCATGAATGCTGTTGATCTAGAAATGATCAATTTGATTGATAATATTTTTGCGCGCTGGCAAGCGGATGACAGTATTGTGGCTATGGTAATGCGCGGTGCGGGTGATAGAGCTTTTTGTGCGGGTGGTGATATTCGCCAGCTTTACGACAGTATGACGCTGGCGCAATCAGAAGATACGGATGTGCCTGCTTATGAGTATGCGGATGCATTTTTTAGTGCGGAATACAGCAAAAACTATCGTGTGCATTTAATGGGTAAGCCGCTGATTGCATGGGGTAATGGTTTTGTGATGGGCGGTGGCTTGGGTTTGTTTGTGGGTGCTAATCATAAGGTGGGTACCGAGAACTTAAAGTTAGCTTGGCCAGAGATCAACATTGGTTTGTTTCCGGATGTGGCTGGCAGTTATTATTTAAGCCGATTACCTGCGCCGCTGGGGCATTGGATGGGGCTAACAGGCAGTCAGATGAATGCGCTAGACTGCCAGCAGGCGGGGTTGGTCAATTATTGTTTGCCTAATCATAGTTTGGAGCAGTTAATAACTGATTTATGCCAGCAACCTTGGCAGCGAAACAAAGCAATGAATAACCAGTTTGTGCGCAAGTTATTGCAAAAAACTGAGCGTGAGTCTGATTCTGATATTTTCCCAGTTTCTAATTATCAGTCGGCTAAGGCTGCGATTGAGGCGATATTTGATGGGGTTCAATCGCGCCGAGATTTAACCTTTAAAGATAATAAAGTGGCTCTTGAACTTATTCATCAGCGCTTTACCGCTAACCGTTTAAACGAGGCTGATGATGTGTGCGAGGGCAGCAGCGATTGGTTTAAAAAAGGCCGTAATAATTTTTTATCCGGTTGCCCAGCAACGGCGCATTTAGTGATGCAGCAATTACAGTTTGGTCGCAAGATGACGTTAAAAGAAGTTGCTATGTGGGAATTGACCATGGCTATGCAGTCGGTAAGGCACCCAGACTTTGCTGAGGGTGTGCGTGCTATGGTGGTGGATAAGGATTATGCGCCTAAGTGGCAGCATAGCTCGATTGCTGATGTACCTGAAGAGTGGGTTAAGGGCTTTTTTGAGCCCTTGTGGAACAGGGGTGAACATCCTTTTTCTGATTTGTGATCAATTAAGCTGAAACTCTGTATTCGAAGACATCGTGGGCAATGTCCAGTTCTATTTGGATATGGTTAAACGATTCTTCAATGCTGGCGCTGTGCCAACCAAGGCGATCAAGTGCTGAAATATCTTTCCAGGGTATTTGTTGTTCGGCTGGGCAAACGCGGTTATTAGCAATGGTTACTAGATCACAAAGATCAATCCGGCTTACATAGCGATTGTTGTTTTGATAGCTTAATGGAATGTCGGATATGGTGCGCGGAAATTGCCATTTGGTTAAAATGCTTTCCCCTAGCATGGGATGAATATCGGTTAATGCGATTTCTAATTCTTCTTGGCTGTAACGATCGCTGCCATCGGCCAGTGCGATGATCGGTAAACAGCCAATTTTGTGCAATAAACCTGCTAAAAATGCTTCTTCTGGTACCAGTTTGGTTTTGTTAGCTAATACATAACACAAGCAAGCAACTTCTAGGCTTTGCTGCCAAACTTGGCGCATTTTTTTTATCGATTCGGGCTTTTTGCTATTAAATAACTGACGGGTCGATAAGCTAATTGCGAGTTTGCCGCAGTAGTTTATCCCCAGCAAGCTAATCGCCTTACTTAAATCGGCGACTTTTACTTCTCGCCTTACGAGCGGGCTGTTAGCAATGCGAAGTAGATGTGCTGTGGTGGCAGGGTCGTGCTCTATGATTCTGGCTAGGCCCAGAACGTCTAGGTTTGGGTCTTTTTCACTTTGGCGAATACGTAGAGCAACTTCTGGCAGTGTGGGCAGTTTTAAGGTGTTGCTTTCAACGGCTTTCATGATGTCTGATGCTAGCTTGTTCATCTGCTTTACCCTCCGAGCGCATCTTGAGTTTCACTGATTTCTTCACTCATGTTTTCCATGTCGGATATGAATGTGCTGGGGTCTAAGCCTAAGCGATCAAACGATGATATCTTACTCCAATCGAGTTGTGTGTATGGGTGTTTACTGCCCGCATAGCTTTGTAGAGTCGCTACTTGGACGATGTCGGCATAGTCAACCTGATCGTTGCTGCGATCAAACTTTAAGTAGTGCTTGGGCACACCGATTAATGATTGTGGAAAATCCCACTTTTTAAGAATGTAGCTGCCTAATGATGGGTGTAAAACCGACAAGACCTTGCTTAGTGCAAAGGCGTCGTTAAGCAGTGATTCGTTATTTTCGGCAAATGCTAATATAGGCAGTTTACCAATTTGATGGGTTAACCCTGCTAATAAGGCTTGGTCGGGTTGCAGATTGGTAAAATGACGAGCCAGTACTTGGCTGCTGGCAGCAATTTCTATGCTTTTTGACCAGGTTGCTCGCATGTGTTTGTCAACGACATCGCTGGTGGCTTGAAACATTTGTTCCATAGCCAGTCCCATTGCTAGGTTGCTGGTTAAGTTGATGCCTAAGCGAGAAACAGCGGTGGTGAGATCGGATACCGGCATGGTGGTGCGGATCAATGGGCTGTTTGCGACCTTGATCATGCGTGCACTTAATGCTGCATCTCGACTTAGGATGGATGTGAGGTCGGAGATACTTGAATTAACATCTTCAGCGATGTCTCTTACTTGTAAGGCAATTTCTGGCAGGGTCGGCAAAACCAGTTCATCGCTTTCGATGGCTTGGATAATTTCTTGCTTGATTTGTGTTACCAATGGAATTGTCATGTGTATTCTCTGACCTTTCATCTCTGGTTTTAAGCGGTCATTTCTTCAGTATAGGGGAGGTTCTGCAAGCTGAGTGAAATTTCCTGTGTTTCGTCTAGATAAAGAACTTGTTCTGGGGCGCTGGTGTTTAGCACCGCCAATACATGCAGTGTTGCGCAAGTGTCGGAGTCTACTTGCTGGCGGCTGAACAATATTGGCCCTTGGTTTTTGCCTTCTTCGTTATATAGCGCATCTAGTTGCAGGTCTTTGTGGTTGGTTTGGTTTAGGTCTGTGCGGTAGTAGTACAGTGCTTTTTTGGCTTTGCCTAGGTATTGCAAACGAGCAATGATTTCTTGGCCGGTGTAGCAGCCTTTATTGAAACTGATGCCGTTTATATGATGTTGGTTGATGTGCTGAGGAATCCATTCTTCGGTTTGCTCGGCGTCTAGGTAGTAAAGACCGTCTTTTATATCGGCAAGTCGCCATTGCAGTGTTGGCGACCAGTTAAATTGTGCGGGTGTAAAGCTGTCATCATTAGGGCAAATCACTATGCGGCGTTGTGGGTTGAGTTCAATAACCTGTTGGCTGCTAATCTGTGGTGCATTTTGATACGACCATTGGCCCAAAATTACATGAGTTTGTGAGCAGTTTTCGAGGGTGGTTTTGAAAAAAACCTTATATTTTTGTAGGTGTTTTTCCAGTATTTTCGCGCTTTCGCTGGGCATGATTAGCCAGTAACTTTCACCGTCGAAACTGATGTTGAAGTTAGCAACTGTTCGCCCTTTGGCATTGCAGCAAGCTCCGTACCGAAAGGTATTTTGGTTAATTTCTGACAGGTTGCAGGTCAGCTGACCTTGTAAAAAACGCTCGGCATCTGGGCCATAAACTTTTAACGCAGAAAATTGATTTAGCCAGCATGTTGTTGCTTTTTCGGTGTTGGTTGCTGGGGCTAATTCGGTTTTTGAATTGGTTTCTGCATTGGTTTCTGCATTGGTTTCTGAATTGTTTAAAGAAATGCCAGGAAGGTAATCACCCCAAGCATCGATTGCACCTGATTGTTCTAGTGCTGTACTAAAAACCATAGTATTGTCCTTGTGTTGAACATGAGTAGTACATAGGCGAATTGTTTTTAAGATTTAATGCTTTTGAATATAAGCCATTTTACGCGATAAATCTCGATTACTCGACCAATCCTCTCTGTGGATTGTGTTTTGTCTGTTGTATAATGGCGCAACTGATTTTTTGGAGAATGACCGTGAGCGAAAATCTCGACCATAAGCGTGTAATGTGGCATTGCCGTCGGGGCATGTTAGAGCTAGACGTTTTATTATTACCATTCTGCCGAGAAGAATATTCATCTTTAAGTGCAGAAGATCAAGCAAAGTTTGTTGACTTGATTGCGTGTGAAGATCCGGATTTGTTTGCTTGGTTTATGCAGCAAAGTGTGGCAGAGAATCCTAACCATGCCTACATGGTTGATAAAATTTTGAGTGCAGGAAAAATCCAGCTTTAACGTCTTTTTTGTCGGAGCAGCATCTCATGGAAGAGAGCGAATCCCTTGATATATTTCTTCAGCCTTCGCGGCGCTTATTGTTTTTTAGTGCGCTATTTGTTGTTACTTGCATACTCCTCCTATTGACTATCCCGTTAAGTTTTCAGTATAAAATTTTGATGTTTTTGGTTATGGCCATTGGGATCAGTGTCGAATTAAGACGAACTGTTTTTTTAATGAGTTCACGTAGCATTATTCGCATTGGTTATGACGGTGGTGTTGCTGATAAGCATGGCCATGTCAGTGATGTTTGTTGGTGGTATCAGTGTCGTGCAGGGGAAAAGGTTTATGCGCCGTTAGGGTCGGGCAGCCGAGTTTGGGCACAGTGGGTCGCTTTGGATTTTAGTCGTTGGCCTTGGCAGTGGGGATTGTCTGTGGTGGTGGCTCGCGATAGCGTTGAGCAGCCTGATGACTTTCAACGCTTAAAGCGAGTTTTGCGCAGTTAGTAAATATTTATTCTGTTTAATGGTCGTTTTACAGTTCACCCAGCTCTTTGAGGTATTTGGGTGTTAATACGGTATCAAAGGCACGGGGTAGTGCCTTGGGGTAATCTAATGAGTAGTGCAAGCCGCGACTTTCTTTTCTAAGCAGTGCTGAGCGTATAATGACATCGGCAACATCCACTAGGTTGCGCAATTCGAGCAGGTCACTGCTAACTCTATAATTACTGTAAAACTCTTGGATTTCTTCGCGTAATAACTTAACCCGATGCTTGGCGCGAACTAAGCGCTTAGTAGTACGCACAATGCCTACGTAATCCCACATAAAGCGTCTTAGTTCATCCCAGTTGTGAGCAATGACTACGGCTTCGTCAGAATCGGTTACTTGGCTATCATCCCAGTCGGGTATGGCGGGTAAATCAGCACCTGCCGTTATGTTTTTGCTGATTTCTGCTGCAGCTGCGCGGGCAAAAACCAAGCATTCAAGTAATGAGTTACTCGCCAAGCGATTAGCTCCGTGTAAGCCGGTATGGGCTGTTTCGCCAATCGCGTACAAACCTGGAATGTCGGTTCTCCCAGCGGTGTCGGTGACAACGCCGCCACAGGTGTAGTGGGCGGCAGGTACTACGGGAATGGGTTTTTTGGTGATATCAATGCCCAGTTCTAAGCAACGTTTGTAGATGTTGGGAAAGTGGCTAATGATAAAGTCTTTGTCTTTGTGGCTGATGTCTAGATATAAGCAATCAGCACCTAGGCGTTTCATTTCGTGGTCAATAGCACGAGCAACAATGTCGCGCGGGGCTAATTCACCCCGTTTATCAAATTTATGCATGAAGCGCTTGCCGTTGGGCAGTAATAAATGCCCGCCTTCGCCACGCACCGCTTCGGTGATTAAAAAAGATTTGGCTTGTGGATGGTATAAGCAGGTGGGATGAAATTGATTGAATTCCATGTTGGCTACTCTACAGCCCGCTCGCCATGCCATTGCGATGCCGTCGCCGGAGGCTCCGTCTGGGTTGCTGGTATAAAGGTAGGCTTTGCTAGCGCCACCGGTTGCTAATACCACAGAGCTGGCGGTGATAACTTCGACTTCACCGCTGGCTTTGTTTAAAAAGTAGGCACCAAAGCAGCCTTGTTGTTTGTTGCCGAGTTTTTCACCTGTAATCAGGTCGACGGCAATGTAATCGGTTAGCAGGTGAAGATTGGGCTTGGCTTTAACAGCTTTTTGTAAGGTGTCGGATATGGCGATACCGGTTGCATCGGCGGCGTGAATGATTCGACGCACGCTATGCCCGCCTTCGCGGGTAAGATGAAAATCTTCGCTGTTGTCGAGATGATCAAAGGGTACGCCTAGATCGATTAACCACTGAATGGCAGAAGTGCTGTGTTCTACGGTATGGCGAACGCTGGGTTCGTGGCATAAACCTGCACCGGCATTGAGGGTATCGGCAACATGGGCTTCGACGGTGTCTTCTTGGTCAAGAACGGCAGCTACACCCCCTTGTGCCCAGCGGGTTGAACCGGCATCTAGGCTGTCTTTGCTCACGATCGCGGCTGATAGATTATCAGGGAGTGATAGACCTAAGGTCAAACCTGCGGCGCCGCTGCCGATAATTAAAACGTCAAAGGTATGCTTTAGACTCATTGCTTGGGCTCTTTGTAGAATGCTCTTTATGAACTGCTTTTTATGTACTGCTTTTTATGTGGTGCTCTGATTCGCTAATAAAGCACTAGCAAAGCACTATAATGTAATGTGGTTTTAATTGGCAGTATTAATATAATTCTGCAAAAGACTCTGCTGGTGTAATATGTTTGAACTATTTTTCATTTCATAACTCAATGACTTAACAAGTCTGTATTCAAACCTTAGCTGACCCGTATTTTGTTGGCAGTGCTTTGGGAGTATGAGTTATGAGTAACGTGGCTTTTGTGCTGCAGCAATCAACAACAACGGATCACCTTATGAGTGACAACCCGCAAACAGACCAGCAGCTGGTAAGCCGAGTTCAAAAAGGGGATCGTCGTGCGTTTGATTTATTGGTTATTAAGTATCAGCCGAAAATTTTATCGTTAGTTGGGCGTTTTGTGTATGACTCGTCAGAGTGCCAAGATGTTGCCCAAGAGGCTTTTATCAAAGCTTATCGAGCTTTGCCTAATTTTCGCGGTGACAGTCAGTTTTATACTTGGCTTTATCGCATTGCGGTCAATACCGCAAAAAATTATTTAGTGAGTCGTGGTCGTAAAACTCCCACCCAAGGCGTTAACCCTGATGATGCTGAAAATGTTTATCAAGATGTCGCTTTTCAAGACAGTGCAACTCCAGAGCGGATTTTACAAAGAGATCGGCTAAAAGAAGTGGTATTTACCGCGATTGCTGATTTGCCAGAAGAATTAAGAATCGCGGTGTCGTTACGCGAGATGGATGGAATGAGTTACGAAGAAATTGCAGAAGTAATGGAGTGTCCTATTGGCACTGTTCGTTCTCGTATTTTTCGTGCTCGTGAAGCCATTGAAAAAAAGATGCAACCTTATTTAGAAGCTACTGCCTAATTGGGCAGTCTTATTAGATTTGTTGCTAACGATTTAGTTGGAGCAGGTGAGCGAGATAGCTTGGTGTGAGAGCGGAGAAAACAATGAACGATAGAAATAAAGAATCTTTGTCGGCTTTAATGGATGGTGAAGCTGATGAGCTTGAGATTCGCCGTATTTTAAATCAACTCGATAATGATGAGTCGTTGCGCGAGCATTGGAAGAATTATCATTTAATGGGTTCGTTGATGCGCGATGAATCTCATGACAGTTTAGATTTAACTCAGGGTATTAATAATGTTTTAGACGGCAAGACCTCGTCTGATACAGCCTTTGCCGCGACTGATACTGTCGAGTTTAATGCTAAGTTGGCTGATGGTGCTGGGCAGCAAATGCTGGGCCAAGAAGATTTGCTGCCTTTAGGGAAAAAAAGCTCACGCTTTGCTTTTATGCGCACGCCGTTAACTTCGGTTGCCGTCGCTGCTTCGGTAACCTTGGCGGTATTGTTGGGGGTGCAGTCGATTGATCCTTCGCTTGATCCTAGTGGTTTAGGTTTACAGTCACCGGCTGAGCTAGCGTCGTCTGATTTGTCGCAACAACAAGAGCAATTGTTAACTCAGCAGCAGCAAGATGTGTTGGAGAATGCACAGCAGCAATTGCAAGAGTATGTGTTGCAGCAATCGTCAGAAAAGGACAGTGAACGTAGCGGTATGTTGCCGTTTGCGCGAGTGGTTGAGTTTGAAGGCCAAAGTGCATCAAAGTAGCGTATACGTTTGAGTGTATTAGTTGAGTCGGGTTTGTGATGAGTATGATTGAAGAGCAGGTAGTAGTAACCGCAACGACAGAGCATGGTGCTTGGATTGAAGGTGTTCAACAAAGCGCTTGCGGCAGTTGCAGTGCGAAAGCTGGCTGTGGTCAGCACACTATGAGCCAGTTAGGCAAAAAAGTAACGTTATGGTTGCCGTTTGATAATGCTAACGTGCAGGCGGGAGAAGACGTTGTCAGTTTGAAAGATTTTTTACGGGTGGGTCAGCAAGTGGTCGTAGGTTTGCCCGAGGGTGCGATTTTGCAGAGCACACTAGTATTGTACGGGGTGCCGTTAATTGCCTTGGTGTTAGGTGCTATTGTTGGTCACTCTGTTGGCGGTGAAGTGGGGTCTATTTTAACCTCGGTTGTCGCTATGTTGGTTGGTTTTAAAGTGGCAGGGCGTATGTCTGAAAATAATAAGCGCCAGTGGCAACCTCAATTTCTGCGAGATTGTCCATCTTCTGCTCTTGATTTGAGCCAAGTCGACCTTATCCATACTTCAAAGTATTAATTCAGTTCAAGTTAATTCAATTAAATTAAATGTGAGAGGAATTGTTTCGTTATGAAAAATCCCCAGCGTTATTTTTTGCGATGTGTGTTGTTTTTGACCACGGTTTTGAGCAGCACTTTTAGTATGAATGGTTTAGCTTCTTTGCCAGACTTTACGGAGTTGGTTGAAGAAACGTCACCTTCTGTGGTTAATATTGCGACGATTAAGCACGTTCACACCAATCAATACGGTGCCATGGCCGAGCGATATAATTTGCCGCAAGAAGTCCCTGAAATTTTTCGTCATTTTTTTGATCAGTTTGATCATGGTCAGCGTGGTCGGCCACCGTTTAACCAAGGCCAGCCTAAAGCTGAAAAGTCGTCCCTCGGTTCGGGTTTTATTATTTCTGCAGATGGTTATGTATTAACCAATAATCATGTTATCCAAGGCGCGGATGAAATCATTGTGCGCTTGAGTGATCGTCGTGAATTAACGGCTGAGTTAGTTGGTGCCGACGAACGGGCGGATTTGGCATTGTTAAAGGTTGAAGCGCGTGGTTTGCCCGAGGTTGATTTAGGCGATTCGGATGATTTAAAGGTGGGCGAGTGGGTGTTGGCAATTGGCTCTCCGTTTGGTTTTGATTATTCGGTGACGGCGGGTATTGTCAGTGCTCTTGGTCGCAGTCTTCCTAACGAAAGTTATGTGCCTTTTATTCAGACTGATGTGGCGATTAATCCGGGTAATTCTGGTGGCCCATTGTTTAATTTAGATGGCGAAGTTGTTGGTATTAATTCGCAGATTTATACCCGCTCTGGTGGCTTTATGGGAGTGTCATTTGCCATTCCTATTAGTGTTGCGATGAATGTTGCTGATCAGTTAAAAGAGAAAGGTAAGGTTAGCCGAGGCTGGTTAGGGGTTATTATCCAAGAAGTGAATAAGGATCTAGCGGAATCATTTGGTTTAAAGAAAGCTCAAGGTGCTTTGGTGGCGCAGTTGTTACCGAATAGCCCAGCGGAAGCGGGTGGTTTAAAAAGCGGCGATATTATTACCGCTTTTAATGGCCAAGAAATTAACTTATCCAGTGACTTGCCTCATCGAGTTGGTCGCATTAAGCCGGGAACTTTGGCTAAGTTAAATATTGTGCGCAATGGTAAAGCAAAGGTGATCGAGTTAGAAATTGGTGCCTTGCCCGATACGGATGAGCAAATTATGGCATCCGCGGCTAAAATCACCCCGAAAGAAAACCGTTTAGGTGTGGCTGCTGTAACGCTTAATGCAGAGCAGGTTCGTCAATACGGCGAAGGTGTGATGGTTGAGCGTGTTGAGCCCGGAAAAGCGGGTGCTTTGGCGGGGCTGGTGCGCGGTGATGTGATAACCATGATCCATGGTCAGCGAATTACTTCGGTTGATACCTTTAACAAGGTTGTTGAGGGTTTGCCTAAAGGTCGATCTGTGCCGATGCAAATCATGCGTCGTGGTTCGGCCATGTTTATTCCACTGCGCTTGCAGGAATAATAAAAAATAAGGCTATGAAACGATCTTCATAGCCTTATTTCCCCATTTCTAGTAGACTTCTGCGCTATTTAATCGTTGTCTGTGACAGGTATTCTTTGGTGAGTAAGCTTAACCATATTCGTAACTTCTCTATTATTGCCCATATTGACCATGGTAAATCTACTTTGGCTGACCGTTTTATTCAGCATTGTGAGGGTTTAACCAACCGTGAAATGCAGGCGCAAGTGCTTGATTCTATGGATATCGAGCGTGAGCGCGGTATTACCATTAAAGCGCAAAGTGTTACCTTAAATTATAAGGCGCAAGACGGTGAAATTTATCAGCTTAATTTTATTGATACACCAGGCCACGTTGACTTTAGTTATGAAGTTTCACGTTCGTTAGCAGCCTGTGAAGGTGCTTTGCTGGTGGTAGATGCCGCACAAGGTGTTGAAGCTCAGTCGGTAGCCAATTGTTATACCGCGATTGAACAAGGTTTAGAAGTTGTTCCGGTATTGAACAAGATGGATTTGCCACAGGCAGATCCTGATCGTGTTGCTGAAGAAATTGAAGAAATTATTGGCATCGATGCCTCTGAAGCCGTTCGTTGTTCTGCTAAGAGTGGCTTGAATATTGAAGGGGTTTTAGAAGAAATTGTTCGTTTGATTCCTTCTCCTGCCGGTGATCCAGACGGCGATTTGCAGGCGTTAATTATTGACTCTTGGTTTGACCCTTATTTGGGCGTTGTGTCTCTGGTAAGAATTACTAATGGTACTTTGAAAAAAGGCGATAAGATCCGCATAAAATCTACGGGCCGTGACCACGGCGCTGATGGTGTGGGTATCTTTACGCCTAAGCGTACGCCAACCGGTGTTTTGCGTGCCGGTGAAGTGGGTTATATGGTTGCCGGTATTAAAGATATTCACGGCGCACCTGTGGGCGATACCATTACTCATACCAAAACTCCTGAAGTTGCATCATTGCCAGGTTTTCAAAAAGTTAAACCGCAGGTGTATGCCGGTTTATTTCCTATTAGCTCTGATGATTTTGAAAACTTTCGCGATGCGCTTGATAAATTATCCCTTAACGATGCATCGTTGTTTTTTGAACCAGAAAGTTCTGATGCGTTAGGTTTTGGGTTCCGTTGTGGCTTTTTGGGTATGCTGCACATGGAAATTATTCAAGAGCGTTTAGAGCGTGAATACAATCTTGATCTTATTACCACAGCACCAACGGTGATTTATCAGGTAGAAAATCGTAAAGGTGAAATCTTAGAAATTGATAACCCTTCTAAGTTACCCGATTCTGGCACCATTGAAGAAATGCGTGAGCCGATTGCCGATGTGAGTATTTTGGTGCCACAAGAGTTTTTGGGTAATGTAATTTCTTTGTGTGTGGGCAAGCGTGGTCTGCAAAAAGATATGCAGTACGTGGGTAAGCAGGTTTCATTGACCTATCAAATTCCGATGGCCGAAGTGGTGATGGATTTCTTTGATCGCTTAAAATCAGTTAGCCGTGGTTTTGCATCGTTGGATTACAGTTTTAGCCATTTTGCACCTGCGCCATTAACGCGTTTGGATATTTTGGTGAATGGCGAGCGTGTTGATGCGTTAGCGGTTATTTTGCATACTGATAATGTGCGCAGCCGTGGTCGTGCCTTAACTGAAAAAATGAAAGAATTGATTCCGCGCCAAATGTACGATGTTGCGATTCAGGCGGCTATGGGTGCACAAGTTGTGGCACGTACTAACATTAAAGCCATGCGTAAGAATGTAACGGCAAAATGTTACGGTGGTGATATTAGCCGTAAGAAGAAATTGTTACAGAAACAGAAAGACGGTAAAAAACGTATGAAGCAGATTGGTAACGTTGAGATTCCTCAGTCTGCTTTCTTAGCTGTACTAAAAGTGGATGATTAATGATGTTTAATAAAAGTAAATTGCAATCTGCTTATGGCGCAAATGGTTTGAAACAACAATCGGGCGTGTCGTTAATTTCGATACTCGCGTTTTTGGTTTTGTTGATATTTGCACTCAATTTTTTGGTGCGTATATTTTCTATGCACTGGGATGATCGTATTTTGGTGAGTATTTTAGATGACTTGCCCGAAGCTATGGACGCCAATACGAGTGTTAAAGAAGTGCGTAATTTAATTGATAAGCGTCTGGATATAAATCGTTTGCGCGCAATCCCAACCAATGAATTAGTAATCACTAAGCAAAAAGGCCAGATCAAGTTGATTTGGCAATACGAGCGCCGTGATCATGTGATGTCTAATGTTGATATCGCTTTGTCTTTTAATCACGAGTACAGTTATTAAACCGTGAACAATCCTTTATTAAAGCTTAGTCAGCGAATTGACTACACCTTTCAAGATACCTCATTAATTGAGCTGGCCTTAACTCACCGCAGTTGCGGTGGGAAAAACAACGAGCGCCTTGAATTTTTAGGCGACTCGATTGTTAATCTTGTGATCGCCGAAGCGTTATTCCATAAATTTCCCGAAGCTAAAGAAGGCAAGTTAAGTCGCTTGCGTGCGCGCATGGTTAAAGGCGTGACATTGGCAGAATTGGCGCGTGATTTTGGTTTGGGGGATTTTTTGAATTTAGGTACCGGAGAGATGAAAAGCGGTGGTCATCGCCGTGAGTCTATTTTAGCCGATACGGTTGAAGCTATTATTGGTGCCATTTATTTAGATTCGGATATGGCGACGGTAAAAACTAAAATTTTACAGTGGTATCAATCGCGTTTGCAGATGTTAACGTTAAATGACCCGCTTAAAGATCCTAAAACTCGCTTGCAAGAACATTTGCAGGGTAACCAAAAGCCGTTACCCAAATACGATGTGTTGAGTATTGCCGGTAGCGCGCACGAGCAATTGTTTAAAGTGAGTTGTGCGGTTAACGATTTAGAAAATCCCATTGTCGGCAAAGGTGCTAGCCGACGTATCGCCGAGCAAGAAGCTGCGGCACAAGCGTTAAAGCTTTTGGGCATAGAACTAAAAGCAGGTGAGGAATGAGTATCTTGGACAATAATACCGAACAAACGGCAGAGCGTTCTGGCTATGTTGCCATCGTTGGTCGCCCAAATGTCGGTAAATCGACACTGCTGAATTATATCTTGGGTCAAAAACTCAGTATTACGTCGCGTAAACCGCAGACTACTCGCCATAAAATTATGGGGATTAAAACCGAAGACGATGTTCAAGTTGTTTATGTTGATACCCCAGGAATGCACGACAACCACGATAAAGCCTTGAATCGCTACATGAATAAAGCGGCGCTTACCGCCGTTAAGGATGTGGATGCGATTGTGTTTATGATTGATCGCACCAAGTGGACCAGTGAAGACGAAATGGTTCTAAAGTCTTTACAGTACGTTAAGTGCCCGGTTATTTTGGCAGTGAATAAAGTTGATTTTTTAGCGGATAAAGAAGACTTGCTGCCTCATCTGCAAAAGCTGGATGAAAAAGGTAAGTTTGCTCACATTGTGCCGATGAGTGCTAAATCGGGCCACAATGTTGATCGTTTAGAAAAGATTATTGCTAGCTTTATTCCTGAAGGTGGTCATTTTTATCCAGAAGATCAGATTACTGATCGTAGTTCACGTTTTTTAGCCGCTGAGCTAGTGCGTGAAAAAATCATGCGTCAGTTGGGTGATGAATTGCCTTATTCTATGACGGTAGAAATTGAAGAATTTCGTTACGAAGATAATCTATTGGTTATCAGTGCGGCTATCTTGATCGACCGTCAAAGCCAAAAGCGTATTATTATTGGCGAAAAAGGCAGTCGTATTAAGCAAATTGGTCGTGATGCGCGTTTGGATATGGAAGAGATGTTCGATTGTAAGGTGATGCTGAATACTTGGGTTAAAGTTAAAGCGGGTTGGGCCGACAGTGAACGTGCTTTGAAAAGTTTAGGCTATGATGGCTTAGATTAATTAACCTTGTTATATACGATTTATTAGTCTCTTTTTGTTATTAAGGCAGGTCGTTAAGCTGTGCAAAATAGTTCTAATCTTACCTATTATGTTTTGCATCGCCGCCCATACCGAGAGAGTAGTCAAATCATTGATTTGTTTTGTGAAAAGCAGGGACGCTTTTCTGCACTGCATCGAGTCAATAAAAAACAGCCTGCGTTACAGCCTTTTACTCCTTACCAAATGCAATTCTCTGGTCGTGGTGACTTAAAATATTGTCAGCATGTCGAAGTACGTTATCCCAGTATTTATGCTTCTAGTTCATCTGCCGAAAATGGTGCCCCAGTTAAAGGGCAGTTGTTAAAAGGCCGTAATTTATATTGTGGCTTTTATTTAAACGAATTGATCATGCGATTAACTTGGAAGGATGAGCCACAGCCAGAGTTGTATCAGGTTTATCAACAAACGTTATTGGGTTTATTGCAGTTAGAAAATGATTTGCAATCTGAGCCTTTATTGCGTCGTTTTGAGTTTCACCTTTTGGCTATTTTAGGCTACCAATACAATTGGCAGCAAGACAGTGAATGCCATGATATTCAGCCGGATCAGTTTTACAGTTTTGATCCCTTTGCGGGGTTTACTCGGTTATCAAGTCAGGTGTTGGCGCATGCTCAGTGGCAGGGTTTGTCTGTGGGAAAAAGATTTCCGGGTCACGCTATTTTGGCTATTGCTGCTGAAGACTGGCACCATGAGTTAAGCTGGCAAGTGGCTAAACACATTGCTAGGCTGGCGCTTAAGCCTTTGTTGGGTGATAAGCCTTTGGCCAGTCGTGAGTTGTTTCAGAAAATGTAGTGCTTCAAAGAATGTAGTGCTTCAAAAGATGCAGTTGGTTATTGCTTAACAATTGTTTCTTTAGCGAGACGCTTGTCTCGATATATACTGATGTTAAATTTTATAAATGTAAGATAAACAAGGGTGATAACAGTGACAAAGACACGGGTTTTATTAGGCGTAAATATTGATCACGTTGCGACACTGCGCCAAGCGCGGGGCACTCGCTATCCTGATCCTGTGCAAGCGGCTTTAGTGGCAGAAGAAGCCGGTGCCGATGGCATTACTATTCACCCGCGAGAAGATCGCCGTCATATTCAAACGCGCGATGTCTATGTGTTAAAAGAAGTTTTGAATACGCGTATGAACTTGGAAATGGCTGTCACTGAAGCCATGCTGGAACTGGCTGAAGAAGTTATGCCGGAGCATTGTTGCTTAGTGCCAGAAAAGCGTGAAGAGTTGACCACCGAGGGCGGTTTGGATGTTGTCGGTAATGAAGCGGCTATTAAGGCTGCTTGTGATCGTATTGCGGCCATTAATAGTGAAGCCTCTTTGTTTATCGATGCCGATAAAGCTCAGATTGATGCCGCTGTTCGATGTGGTGCTCCGGCGATTGAAATCCACACTGGCGCTTATGCTGATGCCGAAAATGCCGCACAGCAATTAGCGGAGTTAGAAATTTTAAAAGAAGGCATTGCTTATGCTGTTAAGCAGGGCTTAATTGTTAATGCTGGCCACGGTTTGAATTATCACAACGTTGAAGCCATTGCGGCGATTGAGGGTATTAACGAACTAAATATTGGTCACAGTATTATTGCTCGTGCGGTCTTTGTTGGGTTAAAAGATGCGGTGCGTGAGATGCGTGATCTAATTAATCTGGCGCAAGCCTAGTATTATAAAAATTTAACGTGTCTACAGAATTTTCAATCGTTAATAGGGCCAGTGAGTTGTGTCAAAGCAGCGCTAAGGGAGTTGGCACTGATCTATTGGATCAGCGCCGCATTGCGTGCATATTGGCTAAACCCAACGAGCGCTTTTCACAGCGAATTTTAACTGCTGATGAGTTGTTGCTGTGGGCAAAAAAATCACACAGCGTTAATTTTTTAGCTAAGCGTTTTGCAGCGAAAGAAGCGATCTCTAAAGCCTTGGGTACTGGGATTGCGCAAGGCGTGAGTTTTCAGCAAATGAATATTTATCCAGATTCATTGGGCAAACCTGTGGTTGAGTTGTCGGGTGCTGCGTTAGCGCTTATGACCGCGCTGGGCGGCCAACAGGTGTTGCTGAGCTTGAGCGACGAAGGCGATATGATCTTAGCGTTTGCAGTGATTAGTTAGCTTTTTGCTATAGCTACCCGTTCCAGTTTTTCTTGCCACGGGTTTTCTTGTGCCCAGCGCTGTATGTTAATCATGGATTCGATGGTTTGGTGATATAGCTCATCGCAATCAACCAGTTCTGAATTTTTTAACGCAGTTTCAAATTGTTCCAGTCGATTCATTAAGCAGGGGGTGCCGCAATAACGCGTTGCGCCGTGTACCTTATGAACTTGTTGTAATAATTGTTCGTGTTGTTGTGTTTGCCAATAATCGGCAATGCTTTGCAGGTCTTGCGGTAAGCTGTTGAGTAGCATAGTGAACATATCAATCGCGAGATCGAGTTTATTATTGGCTAAACGCATTGCGTATTCAGGGTCAAAGACTAGGCAGTCTTCTAGGGCGTTGTCCGCTACTGAGTTGTTGGTCAGTGCTTTCGGCTCTGGTAAGGCTGGGTGATCGATAGTTTCTTTTACTTGATACTGTTCTTGTTTAGCAGGCAGGTTGTTTGCTGCGCCATAACAGCGATAACCGGTCCAGCGTTCAATGGATTGAATTAAACGATCGTTATTGATTGGTTTAGATTGGTAGTCATTCATGCCAGCTTGCAAAATAGCGTCTTTTTCGTCGGCAATGGCGTGCGCGGTGAGCGCTATGATGGGTAATTCGGTTGATGATTTATGCAAGCGGATTAATTGCGTGGCTTCTAGGCCATTCATACCGGGCATTTGTATGTCCATGAAAATCATGTCGATATCGTGTTCTTCTATTTTCAATAAAGATTGAGGCCCAGAGTCGGCTGTGACCACAGTAATGCCCATATCTTCTAGCAGTACTTTTAATAATTTTAAGTTAGCTTCGTTGTCATCGACGGCAAGTATCGTCGGTGGGCTTATATGGCTTGCGGTATAATGGCGGTTATCGGTGTCGGGGTTAATGTTTAGGCAGCTGCATAAACTTTGAAATAATGTGCGGCTTTGTAATGGTTTATAAAGGGATTGAACCGCCCCTAATGTTTGAGCGTACTCTAGTTCTTCTGCAACTGTGCTGTTCACTAGGGCAATGATAGGAACATTAAAAGCGCTGATGTCTTTAATGAGTTGAGCGGTACTGGCAAGGTATAATTCTTTGCGACTAAGGCCAAGAATAACGGCGTTTACTGGGTCGTCGTTTTGTTGTTTGTGTAATAAGCATTGCAATAATATATCGCGGTTGTCGGTATCGCTGTATCGAACTTGCCATTGTTCCATTAGGTGAGTAATGCTCATGCGCATGGTGGCAGCTGATTCCATAATGCACACTTGCTGGCCCTGTAACTCCATCATGGGTTGAGCACTTTCCCGTGATTTTTTTAGGCTTACTGAAAATGAGAAGGTAGCGCCTTCGCCTTCTGCACTGCTTATACCAATTTCGCCTTTCATTGCATCTACGAGGTGTTGGCTGATGACCAAGCCTAAGCCAGTACCACCAAATTTACGCGTGGTGCTAGAGTCGGCTTGTGTGAAGGGTTTGAATAGTTTTTCTTGTTGTTCGCGGGTCAAGCCGATACCTGTATCGGTGATTTCAAATTTAACCGATGCTTGTTCATCGTTTTCACCCAGCAGCATGACTCTGACGGTAATGTTGCCTTGAGGGGTAAATTTAATGGCATTGGAGATGAGGTTGGTGAGTACTTGTTTAATGCGTAATGGATCACCGCTTAAAAACTGGGGAACGTCGCTGTAAATTAAACTGATTAATTCCAGTGACTTGCTTTGCGCGTCGGGGGCATTAATGGTTAATACATCTTCTAATATTTCGCGTACGTTAAAATCGACGTTTTCTAATACCAGCTTGCCAGCATCGATTTTGGATAGATCAAGTATATCGTTGATGATGGTAAGCAGGCCATTGGCGGATTTTTCGATGGTGTGTAGGTGGTCTGCTTTACGGGGATCGCTCTGATCTTTTAATAGGATGCGGGTGAAGCCTAAAATACCACTAAGAGGCGTGCGAATTTCATGGCTGATGTTGGCTAAGAAATCGGATTTTATTTGGCTGCCTTCAAGTGCTTGTTTACGAGCGATGTCTAGTTCAATATTTTGAATTTCAATGGTGTCGACGGTTTCTCTCAATTCTTGGGTGGCTTGTTCAATATTTTGTGCGTGTTCTGATTTGCTGCGTTGAATAGCAATGGCCATGGCGTTTATGCCATTTGCCAGTGTTTGAAATTCGTCATCGCTGTTTATGTGGATGCGAGTATCAATTTTACCATCGCTTATTTTGGTGACGCAGTCGACCATGTCTCTGATTGGGTTGGAAATACTGCGGCTTAAGCGGATGGCCATGACGAGGCAAATCAGTAAGGTAATTACGACAGTAATGATGCTGGTGGCTAAATGCTCGTATTTGGTTATTTGAGTTTGGTGTAACGACATTTCAATTTCAAACCAGCCCAGCAAGTCTTGAGTGACTTGTTGCTGCTTGTATTTTGGCTCTAAGCTGTTTTCTGTGATGCCGATGTTGTGTGCATAAATGGGGGCTCTAATTAGAACACTGTTGTTTGTTCTTGCGAGTTGTAATTGGTTTTCTTTGAGTTCAGTATTGCCAATATAATTAGGTATGAGTCTTGGCCCAGAGTGAGCGAGGACTTGGCCGTCTTCATTTAATATGCGAGCAGCTCTTAGGTCTCTTTCTTCGAGTAAGTTATTGGTTAGATTTTGTAGTAATTCACTATTACCCGAAATAACTCCAAATTCGCTGGTTGATGCGGCTTGTTTAACAATGGCTAAACCACGCTCTTGCAGTAAGTGATCAAGATCGCTCATGCGTTGAGCAATAAAAAACCCACCTAAAAACAGAGAAACAATCAGCCCGGGTAGTAATACCAGTAACAAAATTCGGTTTTGCAGTTTCCAGTTTTTCATTCGGTGGCCATGTTTTAGAATAAGTAAATTTCGATTCGATATTATAAATTATATAGAATCAGGATTAGAATCCAGTCTTTTGGTTATATATGGTTTGGTTATATATAATTTTACTTACTTTACTTACTAGAGTATCGAGTTATTTCCCGATACAGCTAGGTTAACCGGCAAATAGGACGCAGTTGTGAAATCCACCGCTAATTCAACAGCCATTGTATACCCAACGATTGATGCCTGCATCGGTCAAACACCTTTAGTGCGTTTGCAGCGTTTAAATCAAGGTAGCAGTAATACTATTTTATTAAAGCTAGAAGGTAATAACCCTGCGGGCTCGGTAAAAGATCGCGCCGCCTTGAGTATGATCGAAAAGGCTGAGTCGCGGGGCCAGATAGTTGCGGGAGATACGTTAATTGAAGCAACCAGTGGCAATACCGGTATTGCTCTAGCGATGGTCGCGGCAATTAAAGGTTATCGAATGATTTTAATTATGCCGGATAATTTAAGCATGGAGCGTCGTTGGGCGATGCAGGCTTATGGTGCTGAGCTGATTTTGGTTAGCCAAGAAGCCAGCATGGAAGGTGCACGAGACTTAGCCTTGGCTATGCAAGCAGAGGGTAAAGGTAAGGTGTTAAATCAGTTTGGAAATACTGATAACCCGTTGGCCCATTATGAAACCACAGGTCCAGAAATTTGGCAGCAGACTCAGGGGCAGGTTACGCACTTTGTCAGTTCAATGGGCACGACAGGCACCATTATGGGGACTTCGCGTTTCTTAAAAGAGCAAAATAAAGACATTCAAATAGTCGGTTTGCAGCCGCAAGAGGGAGCTAGTATTCCGGGCATTCGCCGTTGGCCAAAAGAATATATGCCGACTATTTTTGAGGCTTCACGAGTTGATAAGGTGATTGATATTAATCAGCAAGAGGCAGAGCAAACGATGAAGGCGTTGGCCACTCAAGAGGGTATCTTTTGCGGTGTGTCGTCGGGTGGCTCAATTGCTGGGGCTTTGCGTTTGAGCCAACAGGTTGAAAATGCGGTTATTGTGGCAATTATTTGTGACCGTGGTGATCGTTATTTATCCACGGGTGTTTTTGCTTGAGCATTTTTATTGGTACATTGAATTTAATCGATCTGCCTCCATATCAAGGCAAACGATTAATTTTTTGTAGGCTCTTGTGAAAAAAACATTAACGCTCACCGTGCATGATCTTGCATCAGACGGCCACGGAATCGCTCGCTTAGGGCGAGATGTGTATTTTATAGCGGGTGCCTTGCCGGGCGAAGTTGTGGTGGCTGAAATGCTTGAGCGCAAACGCAAAATTTGGTTTTGTCGTTTGCTGAGTATTGAAAGTGCCAGTGAACACCGTGTTGAGCCCGGTTGCCGTCATTATAAACGTTGTGGCGGTTGCGATTTACAACATTTGTCTTACCCGCAACAGGTTGAGCATAAACAGCAACGGGTTGCCCGTGAGATGAGTCGCCAAGGGGTTGAGATAAACCACTGGGATGCGCCATTGATTGCCAGTGATCAGCAATGGCATTATCGCCGCCGTGCGCGTTTGGGCATTCGTTATCATAAAGCTGCTGCCGATGTTGTGATTGGCTTTCGTGAGAATAACAGTAAGCATTTGGTGTCGATTGATACTTGTCCGGTTTTGGTCGAGCATCCTGGGTTAGATTGGCAAGCTTGGCGCAAGCGCCTGTTGCAGCTTGAGGGTGTCGCGCGGTTTACTCATATAGAAGTATTGCAAGCCTCTGAACGTTTAGTCTTGGTATTTCGAGTGCTTAAACAATTGGCCGCAGCAGATCGACAACTGTTGCAGTTGTGGGCTGATGAATTAGCCATTGATATTTATATTCGCCCTGATGACGAGCAGCCAATTGAGCCGGTTTCTGGGGTGTCATCTTCCTCCTCGATGAGCCCATTAACTCATCAAGTACTGGGTCACAATCTGACTATTCACCCTGATTACTTTGTTCAAGTTAATGCTAAAGTGAACCAACTTATGGTGGCGGAAGCTAAGCAGTGGTTGGCGGTTGAAAAAGGCACTCGAGTTTGGGATTTGTTTGCCGGTCACGGTAATTTTTCTGTGCCGCTAGCGGATAATGCGATTGTTGACGCGGTAGAAGTGAGCGACGAGATGGTCGCGGCGATCGAAGGCCACAGTGCTCAGTTGGCTAGTGGTCAGTTAGCTGGTGGTCAGTTAGTAGCTCATAAAGCTGATTTATCCGATAGCCGCAGTTTAACTGCCTTGCCTGACCCTGATTATGTGTTATTAGATCCGCCTCGGGCAGGGGCTAGCGCGTGTATGGCCGAGTTGATTAAGCGAAAGCCAAAAAAGATTGTCTATGTGTCTTGCGATCCGTCTACTTTGGCACGAGACTTGAACACCCTGAGTGATCATTTTAGTGTTGAGCGTATTGCTATCTTGGATATGTTTCCGCACACGCATCATATTGAAACTATGGTGTTGCTGGTGCCGAAATCAACAGTTTCTCAAGGCCGTAAAAAAATGATGAATGAACGGTTGAATACACAATTTAAATCCAAAGAGAAAGGAGCATCTCGTGGTAAAAGTAAGAGATGATCAGCCTTTAAAGCACGACGGTAAAATAAATGTCGATGCTTGGTTAGACAAAATTTGTACCGAAGCCGATATTTTAGATCCAGATAAACTTCGTCATGCTTTGGTTGTGGCTAAAATTATTGCCGAAGACGCGGTGCATAATAGTACTTACTGGACGATTGATAGCGCTCAGATGGGTCTAGAGATGGCTCAAATCTTAGCCGAGCTGCAGTTGGACGAGCCTTCTATTTTGGCGGCTATCTTGTATCGTGGAGTACGAGAAGGGCGCTTGTCGATTAATCAGGTGCGTAAAGACTTTGATGATGAAGTTGCCTCTTTAATAGAGGGGGTGTTGCGCATGGCCGCCATTAGCGCCCTGCAAAATGGTTCTGATGAATTAGTGCTGGGCCAGCGCGAAGCACAAATCGATAACCTGCGTAAGATGTTAGTGTCGGTAATTGACGATGTGCGGGTTGTGCTGATTAAACTGGCGGAACGAACATCTGCCATCCGAGCGGTAAAAGATGCTCCAGAAGATAAGCGCATTAAAGTTGCTCGTGAAGTCTTCAATATCTATGCGCCGCTTGCTCACCGATTGGGTATCGGCCATTTAAAATGGGAACTCGAAGACATTTCCTTTCGTTATTTAGAGCCCGTTGCCTATAAACAAATTGCGACCTTGCTTGATGAAAAACGTTTAACGCGACAAAAATACATAGCCGATGTTGTGGCTACGATTACTCAAGAGCTAGAAGCCGTAGGGATTGATTGCGAAGTTAATGGCCGCGCCAAGCATATTTACAGTATTTGGCGAAAGATGAAGAACAAAAACATCGAGTTTTCGCAAGTCTATGATGTGCGTGCGGTGCGTATTTTGGTGCCCAGTTTGCGTGATTGTTATGGTGCATTAGGCATTATTCATTCGCTATGGCGTCATATTCCTCATGAGTTTGACGATTATATTGCCAATCCTAAAGAAAACGGATATCAGTCTTTGCACACTGCGGTGATAGGGCCCGGTGGTAAAGGCATGGAAGTTCAAATCCGTACCCAAGAAATGCATGAAGATGCTGAATTAGGGGTATGTGCGCATTGGAAATACAAGGGCACAGATACCGACGATAAAGACCAAGCCTACGAGAAAAAAATCGCTTGGTTGCGACAAGTTGTTGAGTGGCATGAAGAAATTGGTGATCTGCCTGAGCTAATGACGGATTTACGCTCAGATATTAATCCAGATCGCATTTATGTGTTTACCCCAGATGGCCATGTGGTTGATCTCCCTCCTGGTGCTACTGCTGTGGATTTCGCTTATCGAGTCCACACTGAAATTGGCCACCGTACTCGCGGGGCAAAGGTTAATGGCCGTATTGTGCCGTTAACGTACCCTTTAAAAACCGGCGAGCAGGTTGAAGTTTTAACCAGTAAAGAGGAAAAGCCAAGCCGAGGTTGGTTAAATCAAGACGCGGGTTACATTACCACTGCTCGTGCCCGAGCTAAGGTTGCACACTGGTTTAAGTTGCAAGCCAAAGACACCAATTTAGAAGAAGGCCGTCAATTATTGATGCGTGAGCTTGAGCGTTTAGATTTAGAGCGTCAGCCTTTAGGGGCTGCGGCGAAAGCGCTTAACATGAAAAATACCGATGATCTTTTTGCTGCTATTGGTGCCGGTGATGTGCGCTTGAGTCAGGTGGTGCGCTTTGTTGTTAAGCAGGCTGACATAAAGCAACCTCAGCAAGAATTACCATTGGTTAAAGTGCCTTCTATTAGCAATAAAACCGACGACATTACTATTCATGGTGTGGGGCATTTGTTGACGCAAATAGCAGGTTGCTGCCAACCTGTTCCTGGTGATGCTATTTCTGGTTATGTCACACTAGGGCGCGGGGTAAGTGTTCATCGCCAAGATTGTGAAAACCTTATGCATTTAGAAATGAATGAACCCGAGCGCATTATTGATGTAAATTGGGGCGGTAAAGTAAGCAAAATGTATCCGGTTGATATTGAGATCAGCGCTTATGATCGCACCGGGTTGTTACGCGATGTGAGTTTGGTTTTGGCTGATAGTGGTGTGAACGTTTTGTCGGTGAGCACTAAGGCCGATCAAAAAGATCATTTTATTTTGATGCAAATCACCATGGAAATAGACAGTTTGCCTAAGTTAGGCCGGGTTATGAATAAGCTTACTCAGTTGCATAATGTGGCTGCTGTTCGTCGCGCCCGAGCCAGTTAGTTATGACCTAGTAGCCATTAAAGAGAGGTTTATGAGCCATCAATATCAGTTAGAAGACTTGCTGTATTTAATGCAGCGTCTTCGTGATCCCGATACCGGTTGCCCTTGGGATATAAAGCAAACCTTCGATACGATTGTTCCGCACACTCTCGAAGAAGCACACGAAGTGGCTGAAGCCATAGCAGGGCAAGATTGGCCTCATGTGGAAGAAGAACTTGGCGATTTATTATTCCAAGTGATTTTTTACAGCCAGTTAGGGCAAGAACAAGCCTTGTTCGATTTCCCTTCGGTGGTCAATGTATTGGTGACTAAACTAGTTCGTCGTCATCCCCACGTATTTCCTCAAGGAAACCTACAACATTCCCGAGATCCTAATGTGTGTCTTAGTGAGGCTGAAATTAATGCCCAGTGGCAGCAGATAAAGGCTCAAGAAAAAGCTCTGTTAAAGCAGCGTGAGCAAGCAGCTACCAGCGTGAAGCAGGCTGTGAACAAGATGCCGGTGATTGATTATTTAGCGGCTATAGCGCAAACATTACCGGCTTTAACTCGCGCTGATAAGATTCAGCGCCGTGTTGCCGAGCGGGGGTTTGATTTTACCGAAATGACGGCGGTGATTGCTAAAATTCATGAAGAGCTATCTGAGGTAGAAGAAGAACTTACCGACAGAGATGAGGCACGTTTACGTCATGAGGTTGGTGACTTGCTGTTTGCTTGTGTCAATTTATCGCGTCATTTAGATATTTCACCAGAGCAAGCGTTAGACCAAGCTAACCGACGTTTTTCCGAGCGTTATACTCTAGCGGCTGAAATGTTAGCCAAGCAGGAACGCAGTTTAGAATTAAATAATGTTAATAACGTTTCTGAACGTGAGATGGAGCAAGCTTGGCAATATGCTAAGCAACGACATCCTCAGCTTCAGCTAGAATTAGGTTTATAGTCATATAAAACTTGAAATCATCTGTTGTTAATAGCGTAAGGAAGGACTCAGTATGTCAGAGATTGATCCATTGTTAATTGATCCATTGTTACTTGATCCACTATTAAGAGATAAAGTACGTCACCTAGGCACCATGCTTGGGCAAACAATCGCCAATGATTGTGGTAAAGATACGTATGAGTTGATTGAGCGCATTAGAAACTTATCCAAACGTGCTCACAATGGCACCGCGGCAGATACGGATGAGCTAATCACTCTGTTAAAGTCTTTAAAAGATAATGAGCTTGTGCCAGTGGCTAGAGGCTTTAGCCAGTTTTTAAACCTGGCTAATATCGCCGAACAACAGCATGCAGCCAGTTGGCGTCGTGATGGTGCGGTAACTGACGAAGTAGACACTATTTTAAAATCTTTGCTTGAGCGTTTGCAAGATGATACTGAGTTAAATAAAGAACTTAGTAAGATTGATATTGAACTGGTGCTCACTGCCCATCCTACTGAAATAATCCGCCGTACCTTGATAAAAAAATACGATGAAATGGTATCGGTGTTACAAATCCTTGATGATATTCGTGATGATCACCCGAAGCGTGCAGAGTATCAGCAGCAGTTAAATTCATTAATTACTGAGATTTGGCGCTCTGACGAATTGCGTCATAACCGACCTTCGCCAGTTGATGAGGCTAAGTGGGGTTTTGCAGTTATTGAAAATTCACTTTGGCAAGCCATACCCAGTTTGATGCGTGAGCTTGACGCAACGTTAGTTGACCGCGGTGAACAGTCTTTAGCACTGGATGTGTGCCCGATTCATTTTGCTTCTTGGATGGGGGGAGACCGTGATGGCAACCCCAATGTTACCGCAGATGTAACCGAAGAAGTATTGTACTTGGCGCGCTGGATGGCAGCTGACTTATATTTGCGTGACCTTGACGATTTAAGTACTCATTTGTCGATGGTAAAGGGTACCGCAGATTTGTACGCCTTGGTCGGTGATTGCAACGAGCCGTACCGTGAGTGCATTAACCAGTTAAAAAAGAAACTGCAGCAGACCAAAACTTGGGCGGCAGAAAGTGCGCGTTTAAAAAGCAATAGCAGTTTACCGCACATGACCGATATCAGTGAGTTGATGTCACCTTTAAGGCTGTGTTTCGACGCCCTTTGCGAAACTGGCATGGCCGAAATTGCTCATCGTGATTTATTGGATGTGATTCGTCGAGTTGCGTGTTTTGGTTTAACTCTTACACGCTTGGATATTCGCCAAGAATCAACCCGCCACAGCCAGGTTATTGCTGAGCTGTGTGATTATTATCAATTGGGTGATTATTTGTCTTGGAGCGAGCAGCAAAAACAAGAATTTTTACTCACTGAGTTACAAAATAATCGGCCTCTGTTGCCTAAGCAGGGCAATGATCAGAGCAATGGTTTGTATTGGCAAGCGAGCGCAGAAGCCAATGAAGTATTAAAAACCATGGCAATTATTGCTCAGCATGGGGAGCAAAGCATTGCTAACTATATTATTTCTATGGCTAGTGAGCCCTCGGATATTTTATCGGTGGCCTTGCTGTTAAAAGCCAGTGGTGTTGAACGGAAGTTGCCCATTGTGCCTTTATTTGAAACGTTGGATGATTTGCAGTTTGCCAGTGAGCGTATGGATAAACTGTTTTCTGTACCTTGGTATCAAGACTATTGTAACCGTCATCAGCAGGTAATGATTGGCTATTCTGATTCTGCAAAAGACGCCGGTAATATGGCTGCAGCTTGGGCGCAGTATAAAACTCAAGAAGAGTTAGTTGCCTGCGCGGCAAAACACCATGTCGAATTAACCTTGTTTCATGGCCGCGGTGGTACTGTTGGTCGTGGTGGTGGCCCTGCGCAGCGCGCTATTTTGGCGCAGCCACCGCAATCGGTAAAAGGGCGTTTAAGAGTGACCGAGCAGGGTGAGATGATACGTTTTAAATTTGGTGTTCCGCAAGTGGCTCATCGAAGTTTACGTATCTATATCTCTGCGGTACTCGAAGCAACATTATTACCCCCGAAGGCACCGGAGAAAAACTGGCGTGAATTAATGGAACAACTGGCTCAAACCAGTGTTCAATCTTATCGTGCCGTGGTGAGAGAAGACCCCGATTTTGTGCCTTATTTTAGGTCGGTCACCCCCGAGCAAGAGCTGGGTAAGTTGGCCTTAGGTAGCCGCCCTGCAAGGCGTAAAGCCAGTGGTGGCATAGAATCGTTACGTGCGATTCCGTGGATCTTTGCGTGGATGCAAATTCGTATGATGGTGCCTGCGTGGCTAGGGGCTGATCAAGCTTTGTCCGAGGTAATTGCTAAGTCGGATGCAGAGCAAAACGGTCAGGTAGAGTTGTTGCGAAAGATGTATCAAGAGTGGCCATTTTTCTCCACTTACATTGATATGTTGGGCATGATTATTGGGAAAACCGATGTTGATATTGCCGCTTACTATGACCAGCAGTTGGTACAGCCGAATCTACAGGGGATTGGGCGGTCATTGAGGCAGCGTTTATCAGGGATTCAGCAGTCATTGGATACTTTAAAAGTGAATGCTAATTGTGACCAAAGCTGTCAGTCACAATCAAAAATCATGGCTTTGCGGGCAACTTATACCGATCCGTTGCACTACTTACAGGCAGAATTATTGCAACGAGCGCGTACTGAACAGCATGATAAAGAGGTTGAACGCGCTTTGATGGTGTCAATGACGGGTATTGCTGCTGGAATGCGCAACACGGGCTAAGGTCTTGATTAAAAAACAATTGCGGAGTAAGGTTAGGCCTATTTTTTTTATGGTCTGGTTGATTTTTGATCAATTCAGCCCCGAATTCCGTTTTTAAATTCTTGAGGAGAATGCGCATGCGCGTAATCTTATTGGGCGCCCCAGGTGCAGGTAAAGGTACACAAGCTCAGTTTATTTGTGAGAAGTTTGGTATTCCTCAAATCTCAACGGGTGACATGCTTCGCGCAGCAGTGAAAGCAGAATCTCCTTTAGGTTTGAAAGTAAAAGACATTATGACAACCGGCGGTTTAGTATCTGACGATATTATTATTGCTTTGGTTAAAGAGCGTATCACTGAGAGTGATTGTGCTAACGGTTTCTTATTTGACGGTTTCCCTCGTACAATTCCACAAGCTGAAGCCATGGTTGCTGAGGGTGTTGAAATTGATTTTGTAGTTGATATTGACGTTGACGACGAAGAAATTGTTAGCCGTTTAAGTGGGCGTCGTGTTCACCCAGAATCTGGCCGCACTTATCATGTTATTTTTAACCAACCAAAGGTTGAAGGTAAAGATGATGTAACGGGCGAAGACTTGATTCAACGCGCCGATGATTCAGAAGAAACTGTGCGTAATCGTCTTGGTATTTATCATGATCAAACTAAGCCATTGGTTAAGTTTTACAAAGATTTTGAAAGCAAAAATGCATCAACTAAGTACGTTCACGTACCGGGTGTAGGTTCATTAGAAGACATCACCTCTAAAGTGATGGATTCTTTAACCGCTACGGCTTAATACTATTTGTTGTTTAAACGCAGCACTTAAGTAGTTTTGAGTTTAAAAAAAGACCCTAATGGGTCTTTTTTTTATTCTGTTTATTATTTTTCTAACGACCTAGCCTGCCAAACAAAGGCTGTTAATGAGTGCGCTAAAGTCTCAGTTTTTTAACCATAGAGCTGTGCTATAATCGCCGCGTTTTTAAACAGGTCAGTAATTGTCATGAGTAATATTTTAGTCTTTGATACTTCGTCATCTTGGTGTTCTGCTGCGCTTAGCACGGGGGATAAAGTATTTGCTGTGTCCGAAAAACAGCCGCGTAAGCATGCGCAAGTATTAATGCCCATGATTGAGAGTCTGTGCAAGCAAGCTAATATTAAGCCTGCTCAATTAGATGGCATTGCTTTTGGCAAAGGGCCTGGCTCGTTTACTGGTCTTAGGATTGCTATTTCGGTTGCACAGGGTTTGTCGTTAGCAACCAATGCCAAGCTGTTTGGTATATCTTCGTTGCAGGCTTTGGCTTGGCAGGGAATGAAGCAGCACAAGGTGTCGCGGGTGTTAGCCATTATGAATGCGCACATGGGTGAGGTTTTTTATGGTGCTTATGATCAGTTAACCGCTGTTATTGATGATGCTTTGTGTAAGCCCGGTGATGTTGATCTAGGTGCAATCGCGGGTGACCTAGACAGTCAAGATGCTAATACACTGTGGGTAGGGGCTGGCGATGGCTTTCAATTTGAAAGTGAACTCCCCGCTGCTATATCGCAACTGTCGATGATCGACGCCGAGGTATTCCCATTGGCTGAGTCTATGATGGATATTGCTTTAAAAGCGTGGCAAGACGACTTGTTTACTGGTTCGGACCAGCAGCAGCTGGTGTATCTACGTGATACCGTGGCGTGGAAAAAATTAGCGGATCAACCTTCTCTATTAAAACGCTAGATTGTTTAAAATTTGCTAGTGAACGCAAAAAGCACCACTTAGGACATATTATAAAATGGATTTGATTCAAATAATCGTACTTTCCTTGCTGCAGGGCTTTACCGAGTTTTTACCGATATCAAGTTCGGCGCACCTGATTTTGCCATCACAAATGTTGGGGTGGCCAGATCAAGGCTTGGCATTTGATGTCGCTACTCATATAGGCACTTTGGCCGCTGTTATTTTATATTTTCGCCGTGACGTCGTTAATATTAGCCAAGCGTGGTTAACCACGGGTTTTTCTAGCAATATGAATCATGATGCTCATCTTGCTTGGGCAATTGTTATTGCTACGATTCCGGCGGGGTTAGTTGGGGTGTTGTTTGGCGATTTTATCGAAGCCCATTTGCGTAGCTCAGCTGTGATTGCAATATCGACCATTGGCTTTGGCTTATTATTATTGGCCGCAGATCGCTTGGCGAGTGAGCATAAAAATATGATTCAAATGACCCTGATGGCCGCTTTTATTATCGGCTTGTTTCAAGCATTGGCGTTGATTCCTGGTACTTCACGTTCGGGCATTACGATTACAGCGGCGCTATTTTTAGGCTTTCATCGCGAAATAGCGGCTCGCTTTTCTTTTTTAATTTCTATTCCTTTAATTACCGCTGCTGGTTTGTTAAAAACTAAAGAGTTAGTAGAGCAAGCGGCGGTGGTTGATTGGGCGTCTATTGGTTTAGCCGCTGGTTTGTCGGCTGTCAGTGCGTATGTGTGTATTTATTTCTTTTTATCACTGATTAATCGCATCGGTATGATTCCTTTTGTGATTTACCGCTTGATTTTAGGTGCCGTCTTGTTGATTTGGTTTGTCTAATGAAAATTCTTGATGGCATTGTGGTGTTAGCTGAGACTAATTTGTTTGATGTTGCAGTTTGGGCACAGCAATGGCAAGTACCTTTAGTTGCGATGGATGCGTTGGCCGTAGAAGGTTTATTTTTATTGGTCGAAGGTGAGCATTTAAGTTTACAACAAGGAGGTAAAAAAGCACCTGGACCTGTGATGGTTGATTTTGTGAACGGTGCTAGCGCCCATCGTCGTAAATACGGCGGCGGTAAAGGGCAGAGTATTGCTAAAGCGGTGGGATTAAGCAGCGCGTATAAGCCGACTGTTCTCGATGCCACTGCTGGTTTAGGTAGGGATGCTTTTGTGCTGGCAACTTTAGGTTGTGATGTGACCTTGATAGAGCGTCACCCGGTTGTCTATTTGTTATTACAAAGTGGTTTAGCTTGTGCTGGTAGCGATGATAATGCCGCAGAGGTCGCTGATATTATGCAAAGAATGCAATTATTACAGGGCAATTCGATTGAGTTGTTGGCACGCTGGTTTGAAGATGGCCGTGCACAGCCGGATATTGTGTATTTAGATCCTATGTTCCCACATTCGAAAGCGTCGGCAGAAGCCAAAAAAGAAATGAAGTTATTTCGCAGCTTGGTTGGGGCTGATCTTGATGAAGATCAGTTGTGGGAGCAAGCCAATAAAATAGCCCGTTGTCGAGTGGTGGTAAAGCGACCTGCAAAAGCGCCGCCGTTGGCTGGGCGAGAACCCAGTTATGTTCTCGCGGGTAAGGCTAATCGATTTGATGTTTACGCCAAAGAAAAAGTTATGGCTAAAGAAGCGGGTTAAGCTTCTTGCCAGGTTATTTGTAAAATACTTTGACGCAGGCTAGCGTCTAATACTTTTTCTAATTCTTGGGTCATGGCGGTTAAACTGTCATCAAAGACAATCTGTTCGTCGTCATTTTTCTGAATCAACTCTTGGCTCAATAGCTGGTTAATCAATGTGCGGAATAAATTTTTATCAAAAAATTCCGGTGTGCTGATACCGTGCAATACCGAAATTCGTGACGCGAGTAGAGATGATTGTTCTTCTAATTCTTGTGCTGTTGTATGTCCACTGCCTATTTTTTGCAGCAGTGATAAGGTCAAGAAATAGCGTTCTTGAGTCTGCATCGCTACCTGTGCAAAACCAGAGAGCTTTAAGTATTCGTTGGTGTTGGCCGCAGGACGGCTAAAGCACTCACCGTTGCGATCGAGCAAGCCTAATCCAACTAATGCCTCTAGCCATATATCGACAACTTTTGGCAGTTCTTCTATTTCCCAGCGTAGAAATAATTCAGCCTTAAAGAAGGGGTAGAGAAATTTGCAAAGTGTTTGTATTTCAGCAAGCTCATGCTCGCGGTTATTAACGAATAAGCTGGCTAGTAATGACGGCATCGCAAATAGGTGGAATACGTTGTTGCGATAGTAGCTTAGGGTGACAGCTTGGCTGTCATCGGCTTGAATGATATCGCCTAAACTGTGTTTCACAACCGAGATCATGCCCATTTTTTCGGCGTACTCAATCCAATCTTTACCTTGTCCGTCCGGAATTTCAACGAGATCAGAGTAGGGTAGTGAGAGTAATAAGCGCTTGTAGTCGTCGAGTTTATTGGCTAATAGTTGCGCGTCCATGGCTAGGTGTGGCGTTGCCAGTAAACCTGTTGCTACTAGGTTAATAGGGTTAACTGATGCAGCATTGTTGATTTGGGTGGCAACTTCTGAGGCCAGCTTGTTAACGACACGGTTGGTCCAGAGGGGTTTGAAATTATGATCGGCGCGCTCTTCTCGCCAGTTAGGTTGTTCTTTATCTAGCAGCTGATCAAAGTTGATTGGGTCGCCAAAGGTAACGCGAACTTTACCGAAGGAGCGCTTCATGTTGCGAATGGATGAAAAAATACTGCCTAGGCCTTCTTTTTTCTTTTTCTTACCTTTTAATTCGCCTTGATAACTGCTGGATTCAAATACTTTTTCATAGCCAACGTACACAGGCATAAAAATGATGGGTTTGCGTGAGTCACGTAAATAGCTGCGTAAGGTCATGGCTAGCATGCCCGCTTTAGGATTTAAGGTACGACCGGTGCGACTGCGGCCTCCTTCTACAAAATACTCGGTGGAATAACCTTGGCTGAATACGGAGTGCAAATATTCATCAAATACCGCGGCATAGAGTTTGTTACCTTTAAATGTGCGACGCATAAAAAAAGCACCGCCACGGCGAAGGATAGGGCCGACAATGGGCATGTTGAGGTTAATACCGGCGGCAATGTGCGGTACTTGTAGGCCATTGTGATAGAGCACGTAAGACAATAATAAGTAATCGATGTGGCTGCGGTGACAGGGCACATAAATAATTTCGTTATCTTTGTTGGCGCTTTGTAGGCGTTCTATATTGTATACGTTTACGCCGTTATAAATTTTATTCCAAACCCATGTCAGTACAATATCTAAAAAACGGATGGCGCTGTGAGTCATGTTGGCAGCAATTTCATCGGCGTATTTAAGTGCCAGTGCGTTGGCTTTTTTTCGGCTGATGTTTTTGGTTTTCATTTCTTCTTCAATAGCTTCTAGAACTAAAGGTTTGCGTGGAAGCTGATGAACCAAGGTGCTGCGGTGGGATAAGTCTGGGCCTAAAACGGTAGCGTTTACTTGGCGAAAGTGAACGCGCAACACCCGTGACAATTTACGCGCGGTAATTTCGGTATCTTTACCTTCGTTAATTAGTTGGCGTAAAGAGATCGGCGTACTGAAGCGTATGGCGGTTTCGCGCCCGTTGAGAATAATTGCCATCATGGTTGATAAGCGGCCCCCTAGGGTGCCACTGCTCTGTAACCATATTTTCAAAAAAGAGCGTTCTTTTTCTGGGCTGCGTCCCCAGTAAACCGTGACGGGGACAATTTGTATGTCTTGCTCTTCTTGCTCGCGAATTAAATCAATCCAGCGAGTGAGTCGTTTTGAAACAAGCGGCGTGCCGCGTTTACGAAAAGGAGCACCAGCGCGTTTGTAGCTGGAGAAAAAAGGGTTGATGTCTTTTTTTTCATCAGCAATAACTGTGTCTGCTGTACTGGGTAGACCTGCTGCGGTAATAACGCGGTCGATGACCAGTTCTTGGCCATAAGATTGATACTGCTGAGCGAACACGATGGGTTTGTTTGGATCAAGATTCAAATCAGCTACGCTGGGGCCAATGATTTTGCTGTTCACCAACGTGTGGATCAGGCGTTGATTGATGCGAAATAGACCATTTTCAATCAGTCTGATTAATTTCATGCTTACAATTCCAAAATAAATACTTATAAACGCCAAGTTTACCTGCTTGCCGTGTTGGTTGAAATAATTATCACTGGAGTTTAAGAAACTTACGGCATTGTTGCTGCTTATTGTCTTGCAGAATTAATAGATTGAAAGAAATTTTGCTGGGTTGATTGGCGTTTTGCTGATCAATAATGAGGAGGGGGTGGTTCTATAAAGCTACCGCCAGTTTGAGCCCCTTGGTTGCCACCAATGCTTTGGACTTGCTGATATAAATATTTGAGTGCGTCTTTAGCGGTTTTATTATCCATTTGCAAAGTCACTAAGGCATCGTTTAGTGCGTCGATGTGATGTTCAAGGTAAGCGACTTTGGTTTCTAGCTGTTCTATTTGGTTTTGCATCTGCAGGGTTGGATCAATGTTTGACATGGTGAACTCGTGAAAATGACTAATATTTGTACGTTTTTTAATCTATTTATTATATCTGCGCCAGTATAACCTGTTTGTATTTCTATCGTGTTGATTTTTGTAAAAAATTAGGCTTTCATGGTTGAGCTTAATGGCTTTGTTTGGTCTTAGGTAACAGAATAACAGACAAAAATTTGTATCGAGAAAGTGAGAAAGTAATGAAAGGTATTATGATTAAAAAAATTATTGTGAGCTTGGTGCTCGCACTGATTGCTCCATTTATTTTAAAGTTAGCATTAAATAAAGTACTTGCAGGTATTACACTGGCGTCTAATGTGTCGTTGGCAGATAGCTTAACGTCGTTACCCAACATTGGTGCTATCTACACAATTGTTGCGTTGATTTTCTTTGTGATTGCTTTTATTTCGGCATTAGCGGTTCCGGCCCGTCGTCGTCGTAGTCGTTCTAGTGGCACGGTTGTAGAAAGCGATGTGGATGATGGTCGTGAGCGCGGTATGGTTAAGTGGTTTAACGTTAAAAAAGGCTTTGGTTTTATTACTTGGGACGATGGCGAAGATGTATTTGTTCACTTCCGTTCGATTCGAGGACAAGGGCATCGTTCGTTAACAGAAGGTCAGCGAGTTAAATTTATGGTTGTTCGTGGTCAAAAGGGCCCGCAAGCAGAAGATGTCTCTGTGGTAAGAAGCTAACTTTTTATTGTTAAAAAGCAGGCACAAAAAAGGGCGAATTTAACTCGCCCTTTTTTGTGCCTCAAATATAACGTTTTAAATCTGTGGTGATTTAAAGGTTATACTTTTTGGATCAGTTCTTTAAGTAAGCGTGGGTTGCCAACAAGAATGTCGGCTGGCGCTTTAATTAAAGGTGCTCCGGTTAGGTTAGCGGTTAAGCAACCTGCTTCGTGAGCAATTAAACTACCCGCATTGAGTGAAAATTCATCCATATCACATAACATAGCACCATGCAGACGATCGGCGGCGGTATAAGCCATCATTAATACGCTGCTACCAAGGGCACGTACGTCATTGGCTTGGGTCATGATGTTGGTAATTTTTTGGCGGATGTTTATTACGCGCTCGCCTTCAATGTGATTAGGTGTTTTGAACCCGATCAAGGCTTGGCTAATTTCACGCAGTTGCCCGCAGCGTAAGCGACGGTTATTAAGTTGTGCTCCGCGGCCACGGCTAGCACTGAACTCGTCACCGTTCATTGGGTTGACAACGACTGTGTGTTCGGTTTTACCATTAACTAGGCAACTTACGATGATGGCGAAATCAGGTAGGCCTACGCGAAAATTAACTAAATCATCGATGACACAAACTTGCCATTGATTTTTAGGTGTACCTTCAGATGGGCTGTGAAAACCGGTTTCACGGCCTAGATAGCTGTCTTCTGGGCAGGCTTTCTTGAGCTCGAAAATAATGCTCTTTTCAAGGCCAATGGCGCAGTCAGCTACGAATTTTGATTTTTCCTGATCGCTACTCTGGTAGGGATCGAAACGGTCCAAGCTACGGACCAAGTCTTGTCCTGCATTACGTGCAGCACGCAGCGCAAGGTTTACAAGCGGTTGCATAGGGCTACTAATCTCTTAAAGAACGGTGAACGCGCGAGTATAGCAAAAAACTTTAGAGATAAAAAATACTAAATAGGATTTTACGCTGTTAGAATGCCGTCTTTTATTTTAAATGTTCACTTTTAGCGAAAGTATGGACATGCCAGCTACTAAGAAGAAGCCTCATGTTAGATCAGATTAAAATTGTTTTAGTAAATACTACTCATTCCGGCAATATTGGCGCAGCCGCGCGTGCTATGAAAAATATGGGGGTTACGCAATTAGTTCTGGTTGATCCTATCGCAGAAATTGATGGCGATGCTATTGTCCGCGCTTCTGGGGCTTCAGAAATATTAGACAGTTGTATTACGGTTGCGAGCTTAGATGAAGCGGTAGCCGATTGTGGCTTGGTGATTGGTACCAGTGCTCGGGGCAGACATATTCCTTGGCCTTTGTGTTCGCCACGGGAATGTGCCGATAAAGCAAAAACAGCGGTCGCTAACCATAACCGTGTGGCTTTGGTGTTTGGGCGTGAATCTCGTGGCTTGACCAACGAAGAATTGCATAAATGTAATGCCCACGTTCATATTCCAACCAATCCGGATTTTAGTTCGTTAAATATTGCGGCCGCTGTGCAAGTTTTATGTTATGAAATGCGTCTGGCATCCTTAGAAGAAGAAACCGTGACCAGCAGTAATACATGGGGAGTGGAGTGGGATTATGAGCTGGCAAAGCATGACGACATGGAGCGCTTTTTTGATCATTTAAAGCAGTCTTTGGTTGATATCGACTTTTTAGACCCCAATACACCTAAGCAGTTAATGACACGGTTGCGCCGAATGTTTCAAAGAACCGCGTTGGATACCATGGAAGTCAGTATGATGCGTGGTATTTTAGCGGCGGTGCAGCGCAAAGCGACGATTGCTAATGACTCTGCCATTAAACAGCAAACAGACACGCAAACAGACAAACAAAAGAAGGGCTAAAAAATCATGTTACGACGTATACGACAAGATGTAGCCTGTGTATTTGAGCGTGACCCAGCGGCACGCAATACTTTTGAGGTGTTAACAACTTACCCTGGTGTGCACGCTATTTTACATTACCGCATTGCTAACTGGATGTGGCGTAAAGGTTTGAAGTGGCTGGCGCGCTTTTTATCGACCTTTAGTCGTTGGATGACAGGTATTGAAATTCACCCAGGCGCTACGATTGGCGAACGCTTTTTTATCGACCATGGCATGGGTGTAGTGATTGGTGAAACTGCCGAAATTGGTAATGATTGTACGCTTTATCATGGAGTGACTTTGGGCGGTACTAGCTGGAAAAAAGGTAAGCGTCACCCAACCTTATGCGATGGGGTTGTTGTTGGTGCTGGGGCTAAAGTGCTGGGGCCCATTATTGTGCATGAAGGTGCGCGCATAGGCTCTAATGCGGTAGTGACCAAAGAGGTGCCTGCGGGTGTCAGCGTGGTGGGTATTCCTGGTCGTATTGTGCGTAAAAAAGACACAGAGCAAGAAAAACGCCGGAAAGACATTGCCGATAAAATTGGCTTTGATGCCTACGGCATGGCGGATGAGATGCCAGATCCGATTGCGCGCTCAGTGAACAACTTGATGGATCATATGGTTGCAGTGGATTGTAAAATTAACAATATTTGTAAATCCCTTAATCGTTTGGGTGATACTTCTTGCGATGAGGCTTTACCAGAATTAAAAGCGTCTCATGTTGAGTCTTTGTCGGATAAAAAACGCTCGCAGGCGCAAGCGGGTGACGGTCCTTTGGCCGGTAAAGAACAGTAGTTATACTTGACTATTTTACTGGGAATTAAGCATAATGGCGTCAATTATTGTTAATCAAACGACTTTTCTGGAGGCCACACTGTGCGCTTAACAACTAAGGGGCGGTATGCCGTTACCGCTATGCTGGATTTGGCGATACATGCCAAACAAGGCCCAGTCAGTTTAGGTGATATTTCTGGCCGACAAGGGATATCACTTTCGTATCTTGAGCAGCTATTTGCCAAGCTGCGTCGCAGCGAATTAGTGTCCAGTGTTCGTGGCCCAGGTGGTGGTTATCACTTGAATCGCAGTGGTGAAGATATTAACGTTGCTCAGGTTGTTGATGCGGTTAATGAATCGATGGATGTTACGCGTTGTGAAGGCAAGGGCAATTGTCAGCGCGGTGAGGCGTGTTTAACACATCATCTATGGAATGATTTAAGTGAGCAAATCCATTCATTTTTAGAAAGCATTACCTTGCAAAGTTTGGTTGATCGTCAAGAAATTCAAATTATTGCTAAGCGCCAAGATAGCTATCAGCAAGGTAGTCAAACAGACCAAGACTTAACTAATAATCGCATCAGTGTGATTGATGATCTGGTCTTGTAAATTCATTTTTTTAGGTTTCCCATGAAACTTGTATATCTAGATTACGCCGCTACCACGCCGGTTGCTCCTGAAGTCGCTGAAGTGATGGCGCAACATCTTACCTTAGATGGCAATTTTGCTAATCCGGCTTCTCGTTCACATCGCTTTGGTTGGCAGGCAGAAGAAGCGGTTGAAAGTGCTCGTATAACCTTGGCTAAACTGATTGGTGCCAATAATCGTGAGATTGTTTGGACCAGTGGTGCAACAGAATCGAATAATCTTGCGCTCAAGGGCGTTATGGAAAATTTTGATTCTGGTCATATTATAACGTCGAGTATTGAGCACAAAGCTGTGCTTGATACGTGCGCGCATTTACAAACGGCCAAGGGCGGTGGCTTTGATGTTACCTATTTGGTACCTAATAAAGATGGCTTAATAACTGCCGAGCAGGTACAGAAAGTACTTCGCGACGATACGCGCTTAGTCAGTTTAATGTTGGTTAATAACGAAATAGGCAATGTCACCGATATTAAAGCCATTGCCGCTGTGCTGGCTAATCACCCGGCGTTATTGCATTGTGATGCGGCTCAAGGTACCGGTAAGGTGGCGATCGATGTCAACGAGTTGGGTGTTGATTTGTTGTCATTGTGCGGTCATAAAATGTATGGGCCCAAAGGCATTGGTGCTTTGTACGTTCGTAAAGCACCTCATATTAAAGTGCAGCAACAAATTCACGGTGGCGGCCATGAGCGCGGTATGCGTTCGGGTACATTGGCCACCCATCAGATAGTGGGCATTGCTAAAGCGGCTGAATTAGTCATGGCTAATTTAGATGCAGATATTCAACATGCCGCGCAGTTGCGTGACCAGCTTTGGCACGGTCTAGAGGCTCTTGGGGGCGTGCGGCGCAATACTCATTTAACTTATTGCAGCCCAAATCATTTGAATGTCAGTTTTGCTGGGGTCGTTGGAGAGATATTGTTGGCTTCTCTGGCGCAGTTAGCTGTGTCCTCAGGCAGTGCTTGTAATTCTGCCAGTGTGGCTCCGTCGTTTGTGTTGACAGCCTTGGGTTTACCCGACGATTTAGCCCACGCGGGTATCCGCTTTAGTGTGGGTCGTTATTCAACCGCAGAGGATGTTGAATTTGCTTTGTCAGAAATAAGCAGAGTTTTGCAAGCATTGCGTTAATGTACAGCGGATAACTTATAAATCCATTCTAATTTACTCAAAACCTGCGTATACTCCGCTGGTTTTTTATACCCTTAAATCCCATATTGGAGAATAATCATGGCGATCGAACGCACTTTTTCTATTGTTAAGCCTGACGCAGTTGCTAAAAACGTAATTGGCGAAATCTACAGCCGTTTTGAAAAAGCAGGCTTGCAAGTCATTGCTTCTAAAATGGTTCATTTAGATGACGAAAAAGCGGGTGGTTTTTACGCTGAGCACGCTGAACGTCCTTTCTTCAAAGACCTTGTTGGTTTTATGACTTCTGGTCCTGTTATGGTTCAGGTTTTAGAAGGCGAAGGCGCTGTTCTTAAGAACCGCGAGCTAATGGGCGCAACTAACCCTAAAGAAGCTGAAGCAGGTACTATCCGCGCTGATTTCGCTGAAAGCATCGATGCTAACGCTGTTCACGGTTCTGATTCTTTAGAATCTGCTGCTCGTGAAATCGCGTACTTCTTCTCTGATAACGAAATCTGCCCACGCGGTTAATTTCTGAGTTAGAAGGTATTTTAAATACCTACTTTTGAGAGCAGTGTGCAATCTTTGACTGCACGCTGCTTTCTCAGTTTTAACCAAGCCATAAAACAGCCATTTCCCTTGTGTTTTTATTGTTACGAGTTAATGAAAACAAAAGAATACAACGGAAATGGTTTATCCGCTCAGGATGATACTCCCACTGCTGGTGACCAAGATGACAGATACAACAAACAATCAAGCGACTAATTTCGAAGAGTTAGACCGTTTAAAAGCCGAAAAAAATACTCAAAAGCCTATTGAAAAAGTGAATCTGTTGGGTTTATCCCCCAAAAAAATGGATGCATTTTTTGAGGGCTTAGGAGAAAAGAAATTTCGTACTCAGCAAATGTTAAAGTGGATTCATCAAATAGGTGAGTCTAATTTCGATAACATGACCAATATGAGCAAGGTCATGCGCACAAAGCTGGCGGAAGTCGCTGAAATCAGTTTGCCAGAGGTTATTTTAGATAAAACTTCCAAAGACGGTACGCGTAAGTGGGTGATGAAAATGCCTGGGGGCAGCTCAATCGAAACTGTTTACATTCCAGAAAAAGAGCGCGGTACTTTATGCATTAGCTCGCAAATTGGTTGTGCTTTGGATTGCAGTTTTTGTTCTACCGGCAAGCAAGGTTTTAACCGTGACTTGAGTGTGGCTGAAATTATTGGCCAATTGTTTGTGGCTTCACAGGCTTTAGATACCCCAGGTGAGAAGCGCGTTCGCCGCATTACTAATGTAGTAATGATGGGCATGGGTGAACCGTTATTGAATTTTGATAACGTGGTCGATTCTATGGAATTGATGCTGAACGATTTTGCTTACAGCCTGTCTAAACGTCGAGTGACGTTAAGCACATCTGGTGTGGTGCCTATGATGGACAAGTTAAGTGATTTATCTGATGTTTCTCTTGCTGTGTCGCTGCATGCGGGTAACGATAAATTACGTGACGTGCTGGTACCGATTAACAAAAAATATCCGATCAAAGAGTTAATAGCAGCCACTAATCGCTATTTAGCAAAGTTACCCGATCGTCGTAAAGCGACTATCGAATACACCATGATGAAGGATGTAAACGACAGCATTGAAGACGCCGAGCAAATCGCTGAAGTTTTGAAAAATACGCCGTGTAAAATTAACTTAATTCCGTTCAACCCATTTCCTAACTCAGGGTATGAGCGTCCAAGTAATAATCGTGTGTATCGTTTCCGTGATTTATTGCATGAGCGTGGTTTTATTGTCACTATTCGATCCACTCGTGGTGATGATATTGATGCCGCTTGCGGACAGTTAGTTGGGCAGGTGGCCGATAGAACACGCCGACAACAAAAATACATCGATTTACATCAGGTTAACGAATAAAGGATATTCGAACATGAAGTCTTTACCGCTGATCGCTTTATTGTGCAGTAGTTTTTTGCTTTCGGCTTGTGTCACTACCGTTGAGAGCCGCTTAACACGTAAAGCTGATCCAGAAAAAGCAGTTGATAATTATACTCAACTTGGCCTTGGATACATTCAGCAAGGGCGATTTGATCGTGCCCGCGCTCGTATTAATCGAGCGCTGGAGATTAATCCAAAATATGCCCCTGCCAATAATGCCATGGCGCTGTTGCTGCAGTCTGAGCGCGAACCAGAATTGGCAGAAGAGTATTTTTTGAAAAGTATCGATCTTGATAGTGATTTTAGCCAAGGTCAATACAATTACGGCATGTTTTTAATGCGTAATGATCGTTTTGATAAAGCGTGTTACCACTTAAATAATGCGGCTCAAGATGTTGAGTATCAGCAACGCGGTAAGGCGTTTCAAAATTTAGGCCTTTGTTATTATCGCGCGGGTAAAATCGACTTAGCGATTACAACTTATGAACGCATGTTAAAAGTACAGCGCTTTAATGCGCCGGTATTGGTTAACCTTTCGACGCTGTTGTACGAAAAAGAGCGTTTCGATGATGCACAGCAATATTTTAATCGTTTTACTCGCTTAGTTAATCGTCAAAAAAGTCAGCATTCTGCTAACTCACTTTGGTTAGGTATTCGCTTAGCGCGGGTGAATAAAAATTCATCAGAAGAAGAAAGGTTAGCGCAAGCTTTACAAGCTAATTTTCCAGATTCAGAAGAGTACAAGCGCTTTCAATCTTTTTAAAAGTGCAGTGCAGAAAAAATAACGAATTTTATTATTAATTGATCTATAGGTAACGGCAGCCAGTTATGAGTATTCATTCGCATTCACCGATAGTTAGACGCAAAAGCCGTAAAATTTGGGTAGGTAATGTACCGGTAGGCGGAGATGCGCCTATTTCTGTGCAAACCATGACGAATACACAAACCGAAGACGTTGCTGCCACGGTTGCGCAAATTCAGCGTGCGCAAGACGCCGGTGTTGATATTGTTCGTGTATCGGTACCTTCTATGGAGGCCGCTGATGCTTTTGGTGAAATCAAAAAGTTGGTTTCTGTGCCATTAGTTGCTGATATCCATTTTGATTATAAAATTGCTTTAAAAGTTGCTGATTTAGGGGTCGATTGTTTACGTATCAACCCGGGTAATATTGGCCGCGAAGATCGTATTCGTGAAGTAGTGGCGGCGGCTCGTCATAACGGTATTCCTATTCGAATCGGTGTTAATGCGGGTTCGCTAGAAAAAGATTTGCAGGTTAAGTACGGTGAGCCAACTCCCGATGCGCTTGTTGAATCGGCAATGCGTCATATCGATATTTTAGATCGGATGAATTTTCCAGACTTTAAACTCAGCCTTAAAGCCTCGGATATTTTTATGACAGTAGCAGCTTATCGCAAAATTGCCGGTCAAATTGAACAACCATTGCATTTGGGTATTACCGAAGCGGGCGGTTTACGTGGCGGTACGGTTAAGTCGTCTATTGGTTTAGGTTTGTTAATGTTTGACGGCATTGGCGATACCATTCGCGTGTCGTTAGCCGCTGACCCAGTAGAAGAAGTAAAAGTCGGTTGGGATATGTTGAAGTCGTTAAAGTTGCGTTCTCGCGGTGTTAACTTTATTGCTTGCCCTTCATGTTCGCGCCAAAACTTTGATGTGATTAAGACCATGAACGAATTAGAAAATCGGTTAGAAGATATTCGAGTGCCGATCGATGTCGCCATTATTGGTTGTGTGGTTAATGGCCCAGGTGAAGCAAAAGAAGTGGATGTAGGTTTAACCGGTGGTTCGCCAAATAATTTGATTTATATTGATGGTAAACCGGCAGAAAAGTTGAAAAATGATAATTTGCTAGACGGTCTAGAAGCGATTGTTAGAGAAGGTGTTGCTAAAAAAGAGCAAGCATTAAAAGACGTAATTGTGTCTGATAGTTAAAACGTCGAAAATAGTTAAAACGTCGAAAGCAGTTAAGACCTCGAAAGAATAGAATTTAATAGAAGGAAAATCTCTTGGCGAACAAGAAGATTAAAGCCATTCGTGGCATGAATGATGTTTTACCCAGCCAAACCCCAGTGTGGCAATATTTTGAAAGCCGTGTGCAAGCGGTATTAGCCGGCTACGGTTATCAAGAAATTCGTATGCCAATCGTTGAGCAAACACATCTTTTTAAGCGCTCTATTGGTGAAGTTACCGATATTGTTGAAAAAGAAATGTACACGTTTGAGGATCGTAACGGTGATAGCTTAACTTTGCGCCCAGAAGGTACTGCAAGTTGTGTGCGTGCCTGCGAAGAGCATTCTTTATTAAGCAATAATCAAAGCCAGCGCTTGTGGTATTTAGGGCCGATGTTTCGCCACGAACGCCCGCAAAAAGGTCGCTATCGTCAATTTTTTCAAATTGGTGTTGAAACCTTTGGCATGGCAACCCCCGATATTGATGCAGAAGTTATTTTATTAACCGCACGCTTGTGGCAAAAGTTGGGTATTCAAGATGCGGTTGAACTGCAACTGAATACTATTGGTAGTGCGCAAACGCGTATCGATTATAAAGCGGCTTTGGTTGAATTTTTAACACCGGTTAAAGATCAGTTAGACGAAGACAGTCAACGTCGTTTGGCTACAAACCCATTACGCATTTTGGATTCAAAAGACCAAAATACTCAGCAGTTACTGAATAATGCGCCACAGCTGCACGATTATTTAGATGATGAAAGTCGTGAGCACTTTGCTAAGTTAACGCAAATGCTAGACGCTGCAGGGGTTGCTTATCAAATTAATCAGCGCTTGGTTCGTGGCTTAGATTATTATGGTAAAACCGTGTTTGAATGGGTCACTGATAAACTGGGTTCTCAAGGGACTGTCTGTGCCGGCGGCCGTTATGATGGCTTAGTTGAACAATTAGGCGGCAAGCCAACCCCAGCAGTGGGTTTTGCTATGGGCGTTGAACGTTTGATTTTATTATTAGAAACGTTAAGTGTTATTCCGCAAGCGGTGACCACAACCTTAGATGTTTATATAACCGCTTTAGGTGGTGATACCGACCAAGCTGCGTTACTGTTAGCCGATGCTATACGACAACAGCAGCCTCAGATTAGGGTGCAGTCTCATTGTGGCGGCGGTAGTTATAAAAGCCAAATGAAAAAAGCGCTTAACAGCAGCGCTCGTTTTGTTATCTTGTTAGAAAATGATGATATTGATGCTAAGCGAGTGCGTATTAAACCGTTAAATGAAGATGGCGAACAAGTAGAGCTTAGTAATGACACGATTGCTGGCTGGATTGCAGATCAACTTGCTTAAATTAAACTTTAAAATTAAAAATACAATAACAACGTTTTACAGGAGTATGGGGAATGTCTGAAGAGTTAAGAACAGAAGAAGAACAAGTAGAAGCGATTAAAAATTGGTGGAATGAAAATGGCAAAAGCTTAATTGTCACTGTGGTTGTAGTGTTGTCTGGCTACTTTGGCTGGAACGGTTACCAAGATCATTTACGCACCCAGGGTGAAGCGGCTTCTAACGTTTATCAGCAGTTGGTTAATAAGGCGACTAAGCCTAATTCGGAACAAACTGAAGCCGATAAAACAGAACTTGAAAGCCTAGCGGCGCAGTTGAAAACAGAATTCCCTGGCAGCTTGTATGCTCAATTTGGTGGTTTGTATCTGGCTAAATTTGCTATTGATGCCAACAACTTTGAAGGTGCAGCAGCAGAGTTACAAGGCCTTGTTGATGCCGCTGAAAAAGGCCCTGTTACTTATATTGCCCAAGTACGTTTAGCACGTGTATTAATTCAGCTAGAAAAGTTTGATGAAGCACTGGCCCTAGTAAACACGACTCCAGATGCCTCTTTTACTGCGCAATATGAAGAGGTTAAAGGTGATGCTTTATTTGCCAAAGGCGAAGCTACTAAAGCGTTAACGGCTTATCAAAAAGCCCGTTCTGCAGCCACAGCTTTGGGTATTAATACACAAGCTTTACAGCGCAAGATCGATGATCTTGCCGGTGTCTCTGTTGTTAATGCGGATGCTTAATTAATGATGTTGAAAGTAATCGCTATTGCCTTAACCACTGTCTTCTTAGCGGCTTGTAGTAGCCAAGAAACTAAAACAGACAGTGCTGAAGTCGAACTAGAAAGTGGCCCATTAGCGCTAACTGCGTTTAACGAAAGCGTCGATATTGATATTGTTTGGCGTCGTTCACTGGGTAAAGGTTCAGGGTCTAAAAATATACGTTTGCGTCCACAAGTAAGTGGTTCAAATGTGTATATGGCAGATTACAATGGCCTGCTTTTATCGCTAGAGCTAAGCACTGGTAATAAAGTTTGGTCGCAAAAATTTGATCAAAAAATATCCAGTGGTGTTGTTGTTGTTGATGACAATCTTTACATCGCCACTCAAGACGGCTCATTACACAGCATTGATAAAAACAATGGCGAAGTACAATGGTCGCAGGCGTTAAGCAGTGAAAGTATTGCGCCGGTTGTAGCGGATGCCAACCAAGTGTTCATTCGAACGATCGACGGTCGTTTAACGGCGTTTGATCGACAGACAGGTAAGCAAAATTGGACCTATGAAGCGGCACTGCCGGTATTGTCGGTACACGGAACGGGTTCGCCTGTGCTGTTACAATCGTTAGTGATAACCGGCTTTGCCAATGGCAAGTTAGTGGCGGTGGATAAAGAATTAGGCATACCACGTTGGAGTAAGCGTTTGGCAATTCCTCAAGGTCGCTCTGAATTAGAGCGTTTGGTTGACTTAGACGGCACGCCCTTGATTGAAGAAGGGGTCATCTATGCGACTGCTTACCATGGTAAACTGGCCGCGATTGGTTTTGATGGTTCAACCCAGTGGGAAACTGAGCTGTCCAGTTATTTTGGCCCAGCGTTAGGTTTGGGTAATTTGTACATCACTCGTGATGATGATCATGTACAAGCGTATGATCAATTAAATGGAGCTTCTGTTTGGAGCCAACCAGCACTGCAAGGACGTTTTTTAAACCAGCCTGTCAAACACGAAAATTACGTTGTGGTTGCCGACTTTGAAGGTTATGTGCATGTATTAGCGCAAGTTGATGGCGAAATAATAGGTCGGTTAAGTGTCCGCCCTAGACCTTTGCACATGACCTTGCCAAATCAGCCAGAGATGATCAACTGGCGTCCTTTGCGTGGCAAAGATTTTGGTATCCGTAGTGTGATGCAATCGACCCCAAAAGGTCTGCTAGCCTATACCAATGCGGGTGAATTGCTGCTTTTGCAGCTAGCTAACTAACTCGGTTAGTCAGTAAGTATTTGAAGACAAGATAACTAAATTATTATGGTTCCTGTAATTGCCCTTGTAGGGCGTCCCAATGTTGGGAAATCCACCTTATTTAATCGCTTAACCAAGACCCGTGATGCCTTGGTAGCGGAAATTGCGGGTTTGACCCGCGATCGTAAATACGGTGAAGGCCAAATCGGCGACGAGCCTTTCATTGTGATTGATACGGCGGGTATCAGTGGCGAAGAAGTGGGTATTGATGCCGAAATGGCTTCTCAGTCGTTTTTAGCCATAGAAGAAGCCGATATCGTCTTATTTATGGTGGACGCTCAGTCAGGGATCATTCACGCCGATCATCTGCTTGCAGACTATTTGCGTAAAAAAGGCAAAGAAGCTTACGTGATCGCCAATAAAATTGACGGTCGCAACCCCGATGTGGTGTTAGCCGAATTCTATGAGTTGGGTATGGGCGAACCTATCCCAATTGCGGCGGCGCATAACCGCGGTATTAATACATTGATCGAGCATGTATTGAATGAGCTGCATGGGCCAAAAGAAGTAGAACCGGAGCGTGAGCTTACCGGCTACGAAGAATGGGAACAGCTTTACGGTGAAAAAGAAGACGTTATTGACGTTAAAACTCAGCACGAAGAGTTAAACGTTAAGGGCGTTAAAATTGCCATCGTTGGTCGTCCAAACGTGGGCAAGTCAACCTTGATTAACCGTTTCTTGGGTGAAGAGCGTGTTGTGGTCTATGACCAAGCGGGCACCACTCGCGACAGCGTTTATATTCCTTACGAGCGTCACGGCCAAGATTATACCTTGATCGACACCGCCGGTATCCGCCGTCGTAAAAGCATTACCGAAGCGGCCGAAAAATTCTCCATCATTAAAACTTTGCAGGCGATTCAAGATTGTCATGTGTGTGTATTAGTGTTGGATGCTCGCGATGGTATTGTTGAGCAAGACCTTCACATGCTGAGCTTTATCTTAAATGCTGGTCGCGCCTTGGTTATTGCTATTAATAAATGGGATGGCATGACCGCTGAAGATCGTGAAAGCGTGAAAAAAGAGTTGGATCGTCGCTTAGAATTTATTACGTATGCCGATATTCACTTTATTTCGGCCTTGCACGGTACTAACGTAGGTAATTTATATCAGTCGGTTGATAAAGCCTACGCTTCTGCCATGGCTAAGTGGTCTACCAGCCAGCTTACCCGTTTGTTAGAAGACATGGTTAAGAACCATCAACCTCCTATGATTAATGGACGTCGGGTCAAGTTACGTTATGCTCACCAAGGTGGCTCTAATCCACCAATTTTAGTGGTTCACGGTACTCAAACAGACAAGTTAACTGATGCTTATAAGCGTTATTTAGCCAATACTTATCGCCGTGTTTTGAATATTCATGGTACGCCGATTCAAATGAACTTTAAAAGTGCAGAGAATCCATTTTCTGAAAAGAAAGACGGTCCTTCATTGCACCGTATTAGTGAAAAGAAAATGGAGCGTACTAAAAATATTCGCGCCATTAAGAAAGAAAAGGCCCGTAAGTTACGAGCCAAAAAGCGTTAAGCTAAATAGTGTCTTAATAACTAAATAGTGTCTTAATAACTAAATAGTATAATGTGATAGTAAAGTATGATGTTTTTCCGCATAATTACATTCTGTAACATAAATGTAATTATGTGGAGTAACACAAGTGAAGCCAGCTAATCTTAATGCCTATTACCTTTTATTTCTAAAACTCCCTGCCTTTAAACCAGCCGCTATCAAGCCATTGTTTGTTGCTACACTTTTATTGATATTACTTTCTGTTTCGAGTGCTACTCGTGCCCAAGTACCAGCTGATCAATTCGTCAATGTTCGTATTTCTAGCCTTCAACTTTTTTCTGCATTTGCTTCTTTTATTTATTTTCAAGGCAACGATAAAAGCTTGGCAAGGGTTCAAACTGCTCTTCAGAAGGGTGATGCAGCCATAAGTGCTTTGCCTGACAGCGAAACCGAGCTTAAAGATAAATGGCAGCAGATTACAGATTACGTAGCCTTTAATAAAAATCATAAATTCGACGGTGTCTCAATGAGTTTAGAGGCTGGCTGGAGTATCCAGCAAAGAGAATTTAATAAAATGATTGATCAACGCACCCCCAAAAATCTGACTGGATTGGATGATGTGCAAATTAAAATGGAGATTATTCTGAGTCAGTACATGGGCTACGCGAACTCAACAACCGGCGGCTATGGTGTGAGTTATGCGCTGGTACCGCTGGAAAAACGCATTAATAGTGTCTCGCAGCAACTTGAAATACTGGCGGATAAGAATCCTGAGTATCAAGAGTTACAAAAGCGCTGGAATTATATTCAAAACACCTTGTTATCCTATAATTCCAATGTGGCACCCTTTGTGGTTTTGCATACCTTTGAAAAAATGCGCGCGATGATTGCTGCGTATTAAGTTTTAAATTCAGCAAAGCCATTGGCCATTAAGGTAAGGCGCAATTATTTAATTGCGCGAATACCTTTGCTTTCAATAACAATTTTTCGTTCTTTATAAAGTTTGCCTATTGCCATTTTAAAGGCGCGTTTGCTAACCCCAAAATGCATTTCGATCATTTCGGCAGGGCTCTTATCGCTAAGTGCTAAGAAACCATTACCGGCTTCGACCTTTTGCATAATTTGTTCGGCTAGTCCGCCGACTTTTTGATAACCAATAGGCTGCAGGCTTAAATCTAAGCGTTTATCGTCGCGCTGCTTACGAATGTAGGCGTCGACCTTTTGACCAACCCGAATCGCTTGGCGAATGTCGCTGTGATGAATTAATCCCCAATATTTATGATCAACAATGGCCTTGTAGCCTAGTTCGGTGCGCGCAGCGATAAGAATACGCACTTTATCGCCTGGGTTGTAATGGTCATAAATGGTAGCAACTTCGTCTTTAATAAAACGGTTTAAGCGGGTTGTTGCAATAATACGATCGGTATTATCGAGGTGCACATATACAATAACGCGCTGACCGACTTCTAGGCGTGATTTTTGTTCAGCGAAAGGCAAAAATAAATCTTTAACCAAACCCCAGTCTAAAAAAGCGCCCATTTCATTAACGTCGGCGACTTCAAGGTTGGCTACTTGGCCGACGGTAGCACGAGGCCGCTGGCAGGTCGCGATTACTCGATCTTCGGAATCTAGGTAAATAAATACTTTAACAATGTCGCCGATTTTGCAGTTGTCGGGTACTTGTTTGTTCGGCAGTAAAATATTGCCAAACTCTCCTGCAATTAACAATGCTCCCATAGGAAGTAGTTCGCCCACTTCTAACGTGGCGTATTTACCGACCAAGGGGGTTGAGGTTAATTGATTGTTTGCAGGAGGTGTTGAATCTGTCATTTGGAAAGTCCGTATCGGATCACTTAATTAAGGGTATGAAAGAACTCATACACTTGAAATTAAGTAGGTTAAAAGACACTGATTTCTGCATCAGTGTTTGCCGATGGATTATAACAAAGAACACCTGACTTGCTAAGTAATGGATTGTTATTGCTTGCTATTAATCGCTAATAACTCATATAGACGCTTGATCATGGCTGCATCTAATAAAACCAATAAAGGATTATTACTTATAGCAGGTAAGCTCCATTGTTGATTCCAGCGATAATGGCAACCCCACATTATCAGTTTGCCATTAGCGCTATCAAAATCGATACATTTATTCATCGCCGGATTGCGAAGGGCTGTTTCATCCGTATGATCCCATGATTGCTTGTTATTACTTATTGAGCATTGATCGGCAACTAATCCTCCAGAACTAGGCATCACACACAACCAAGGTTGGTCGGCTAGGTGAATACGGCCTTGTGAACTCATGATCCAAGACGATGCTTGTTCTTCAGAATCTGCGGGTGTAATGAAATTATCTGTATTGACCATTCCAAAATACTTAGGCCCTTCAATAAACTTACCAGCACTTGGCAATTTTAAATTGGCGGCTAAAAGCTCGTTATTGCTCAAAAGCTCTCTTACTTTAACTGCTTGCTCGGTATTACTCAGTCCTTCTTTTGTCATTTTTGCTAACAAAATTTCTAGTTGATCTAGGGTTGTTTGGATCGACTTATATTTTTGATAAGAAGAGTAGGCTAATGCAGAGAATATGGATTGCACTTCGGTTGGCGTATAGCTGTCTAATTGAGACTTTTGACTCGATGTAAGATTAATCAGTTGTGCATCTGCTTGTGATTCAAAAAGTTCACTTAATTGGGTTAATTCAACCCCCATTAATTGTTTAAATTCCGCATCCTGACCGACAATTGCAACTGGAGGTAATTGTTGAATTTGTCCATCAAAAACTGTGCGTGTTAGCTCATGATCAACACCATTACGGCGGCAGTTTAAGATTGCTAGAGTCGGGCGAAATTCAGCTTTTAGGTTAATGTGCAGTTGGTTGATGCTGTTATTGCTATGGCGATTAGCAGCAACACTTACCAGCTTGATGTCGCCTTGCGCATTGCTAATGTTGACCCAGCATTGATCGACTAATAAACCATTTTCAAAGAGAGTTAAATCAGGTTCTGGTAAGTCAAATACATTACCGTAATTACCATGAAACACTGGGTAGATAACGGCATTATTACCATAGTTTGTGCTATCAGGGTCATAGCCACCCAATAGGGTGGCCACAGCGACACCAACTTCTTTCGCTGCTAAGCGGCTGTCATTTTCGGGGTAAGTATATTCTTGGTATTGGCCTAGTTCTTCACTCCATTTTTTATAACCACTGGCAAAATTGGTGGTAGGCAGTGGGTATTGTTCTAAATGCTTTTGAATGAGACGCGCACTGAAAGCTGTATGGTGAGTGTATGCCGAGAGTTCGGTATTACCACTGCCACCCGACATGGCATCTCGACCATAAGGAATTTTACCATCTAAATGAAACGTCGGAGGTTGTGGTTCTGTCGCTTCCCTATTATCAATTAAGTTATCACGTAAACGATTACGATGAGCAATATAGCCCCAGCCGCTGTCGCTATGGTGTGCTTGAAAGCGCTGATCGTCAGTAAGGTTTTTACCTGGATAATGGCCAATGCCATAACCATGGCCCCATTCGTGGCTGGCTTCATTGCCGCGGCTATCGACTAATGTACCAATGCCATTGCCGCCACTTAAACCGTGCTGTCGGCGTCCATTTTTATAATTACCCCAAGCGTGATGATTGGTAGTTTGTTTAAACAAATGTGGATAGCGCTGATGCATGTTATTGCTGGTAATGCCGAAGTTGGCTAAGTTTATTCCAGTGCTTACTTGGGCTTTAGCAACATCTTCTCGCATATCACCCGAATAAATATCCCCTTCGGTTGCACTGACCTCATCATAAATAACACCGCTACGTACAATGACTTTGTCCAGCTGCATATCGGCGTAAGAGCCCATGATAAGGCGTGATGTAGGAATGGTCTGAAAATAATCCGTCGCCGCCATGATCGGATTGTTTAATGTATAGTGGCCTTGTGAGGTGTCGGCGTTAGTTAGCATGCCTAAGCGTAGGCTTTGGAAGATAACTTGAGTTGCTTTACCTATGTCGATATCGGATGCCGTAAGTACGCCCGTTTTTTCTAGATTTGAATGTTTATTAACAATAAAACGAACTGATAAACCGTTTTTAACATGCTGCCAAGGCAGTGTTGTGCTCCAGGCATAATTGGAAAAAACAACATTATACGTACCGTTATAATCAGCTTCATAAATATCATTTGGATGCAGCATTGACAGGGTGGTTTGAACTTCGCCATTAATACGAAGTTCGGCGTCGATACTAACGATATTTTTAAGGGCTGAGTTCTCAAGATGGGTTGGCGTAAAAAACATTAAGGATTCACGTAAAGCCACCAAGCGTGGGTTGTAGATACTGCTAGTCTCATCTCCGGCGTCACGCTGAAAATTTCCATTGGGGCGCACATTATGCGATTGCATAAACTGTACTTCGCCTTGCAATTCACCGTTCAGATCATTACGTAATGTGCGTTTTTCACCGCCAAACTGCTGATCGTAAAAACCAATGGCATTCGCTTGCTCTGGGATAATCGTAGTATCAAGTTCGGCTGAGTTGTTATCGCCTTTAGAGCCTCCACCACAAGCAATTAACGCAGCTGTTAATGTTGTGAGCAATGCTATTTTTATGCAAGATAAATTCATCGGTGATCCAGGTATGTATCGAATCAGCGGATTCTAGATTGTTAATTTAGGTTTTTCATTAATTATTCTCTTAACTGTGAACCCTTGCTCATTTAAGTTAAGCATTGGTTATATTAATTAATATAACATTAAGATATATCATGATTCTTTCTTAGTATTGGATCATCTAATAGTTTTTCATGATAATCAGCGCAATTAATATTATGGAACCCGATCATGAAAACTCGAATTTTGTTAACGCTAATTGCAACGACCGCTACTACTGCCACTATGAGTGCCCATGCGACTAATGGTTATTTCCGTTTGGGTTACGGCGCCAACAGCATTGCCATGGCGGGTACGGGTACGGCACTCGCTCAAGACGGCCTTGCTGGTGCAGTGAACCCTGCGACAATTTTTGGGGTAAAACAAGATTTTAACGTGGCACTGAGTGTATTTAACCCGCAGCGTGGTTTTGAAGTAACGGGCGCTAGTCCTTCTCAAGCTCAAATGGGAGAATTTGCTTTAACGAATGGTAAAGTCCAATCTGATAACGAGTACTTTTTAATTCCTTCGTTTGCTTATAAAACAGAGTTAAATGATGATTTGGCGTTAAGCGTGAGCGTTTACGGTAACGGCGGCATGAACACCCAATACAGTGAGTCTGTGTTTTATGCCGGTAAAACCGGTGTCGATTTAAGTCAAGTGTTCTTAAATACTACTTTGGCGATTAAATTACCCAGCAACACACAAGTAGGTTTTGCACCTATTTTGGCGTTGCAAAGCTTTGAAGCCAATGGCGTGGGAAGTTTTGCAGGCTTTTCTTCATCGCCGACTAAAGTCAGCGATAACGGCGAAGATACGGTGTTTGGTTATGGTGCGCGCGTTGGTATTGCCCATCAATTAAATGAAAACATTCACCTAGGCGCTAGCTATCAATCAAAAATTGATTTTGAACGTTTTGAAAAATACGAAGGTTTGTTTGCAGAGCAAGGCGATATGGACGTACCGTCTACCTACAACCTAGGGGTTGCCTTTGATAACAACAACTTCACTATCGCGTTGGATTATCAGGTGATTAATTATTCAGAAACCGCTGCGGTTGCTAACCCATTAATGCCAAACCTTATGACGGCTCAGTTAGGCAATGATAAAGGCGCAGGTTTTGGCTGGAACGATATGGAAATCATCAAGCTAGGTGGTGCGTTAAAACGTAATAACGGCGATGTTATTCGTGCTGGCGTAAGTTATGGCGAACAACCAATCGAAAGTAGCGAAGTGTTGTTTAATATCTTAGCCCCAGGTGTTCAAGAATGGCACTTTACCGCAGGTTATGAGTTTGGTGATGTTGACTCTCGTTATAGCGTGGCGGTTTCTTACTCACCGTCTAAGTCGGTTAAGGGTAAAAACCCACTGTATCAAAGCCAAGATCAGTTTATAGAGATTGAAATGGAGCAGTATGAGGTCACATTTGCGGCGGCTTTTTAAGCGCCCAGTTATTTTCTTTCTTTAAAACAGTACCTTCTAGATACAGTACTTTCTAAAAAGCACTCTTACACCAGAGTGCTTTTTTGTTTGTCATATTTTTTATAAAAACATATAAACAGTGATCAGTACCGCAAACAGCAGGTTAAGCAGCATACCGATTTTCATCATGATACTTTGTGCGATATAACCACTGGAAAACACAATGGCATTGGGTGGTGTGGCAACCGGCAGCATGAATGCGCAAGACGCCGCAATAGCGATGGCACTGACTATTAGGGTTTTATCAAATCCCATGACCTCGGCAGTGCCCATAAAGGTGGGTATCATGAGTGCCGACAGTGCAGTATTACTGGATACTTCGGTCATAAAAATAATAAACAGTAAAACCAGTAACAACAGCCAAAATAACCCTAAACCTTCACTGATACTGGCCAGTTGTTGGGCTAAAAAAAGATTCGCTTGGGTTTGACTTAAAATGGCACTGAGCGCTAAACCGCCCCCAAATAAAATCAAAACGCCCCATTGCGTGTTTTTTTCAAAGGCGGGCCAAGTTAAGCTTTTGCTCGCATGCAAGGCAATGATGGCACTAATAGCAACCCAGCTATCAAAATCAGCTATTTGGCCAATCATATTTTGAATTACGCTGCCAAAAATCCACAAACTGGCGGTCATTATAAAAATAGCCATGACCGATAAATTAGCGCTGTTCCATTTGAAGTTAGTTTCAGATTCTTGTGTTGGTTTGTTTGTACTTTTAAACAGCGTTAGATCAGGTTTTAGTAAGGCGTAGAGGATGGCCCACATAATTGGCAATAGTGCCAAGCTAATGGGTAACGCAATGACCAACCAGTCAAAAAAGGAAAGTGATAGCGCGCTGGCGGCAATGGCGTTGGGCGGGCTGCCGACAATGGTTGCAATACCACCAATGTTGGCCGAGTAGGCGATGCCCAATAATAAAAAGGCAAACAACTTGGTATGCTGTTGGTAACTTAGGTGCGACATCAACCCAAGTGCGATGGGCAACATCATGACGGTAGTGGCGGTATTGCTGATCCACATGGATAAAAATGCAGTGAGGCCAAATAGCATAAGGCTAATGAACAAACCGTTGTTTTTGGCTTTGCGCATAATAATATTCGCAAAGTGTTGATCCAGTTTATGTTCGTGCAAAGCCGCCGCTAAAGCAAAGCCACCTAAAAATAAAAAGATAATAGGGTGGGCAAAACTGAGCAGGGCTGCCTTTAAACTCATAATATCAAAGGCCACCGCCAGCACCGGTACTAACAAAGCGGTAACGCTTAGGGGTAAGAGTTCGGCTAGCCAAAGGTTGGCAATGATAGTTAAAACAATGAGACCGTGTTGAACAGAAGAGTCCATTGAGCTGTTGAGTATGAGCGAAATTAAAGCGATTTGACCCATGACGGAAAGGAGCCACTTCATAAAAGTCCTGCTGTGATATTGGCGAGTTTAAAAACCAATACCATAGCAGATATTCGCGATTAATTTATGCCTTGCGCCATTGATCTTGGTAATACTGATGAATGTCGCCATTTGCTTCTACTTGAAACAAATAAAGCCAATCATTGTTAACCAACTGAGCAACAGCTTGGTGTGTTTTTACAATGTGGGCAATAGCGTCTTTAGGGGCGGCAATGTATACATTGAGCCTTATCGGTGTATGACGCCAATCTTTGCCATCATGCAGTGACTGCATAGACAGTCCGATTCTTAAATCGCCACCATTGCCTTCAAATACTCCAATATGGTCACCCACCACATTGTGTAATAGTTTATTGCCCGAACCGTACAAGGTATTGTCGGTAACAGAGGCGTAATATTGTAAATTGATCCAATTGGTAACAATCATCGGTGCGGTCATGATCAGTTCTAGAGTGCTGAAATCATGATCATCTTGCCAGTGGTAGTCGTGCAAAAAAGAACGACCTTGCAAATCTAGTTGGCGTGTTATTTTTCTGGGGGCAACAATAAATGCCGCGTTGTTAGCTAGCCCCCATTCAGGGCGCACTTCAGCCCAGTCTTGGCTACGCTGCGTATAAAATGACGCGATTTTTTTCTTATCTTTCGTGCTTAAAGCATGCTGTTTTTCTGGTGTCGACGGTAGAGGCAGCTCTGGGCTAGACAGTGTCAAAAAAGTCGCCGCTCTGTTAGCTTGAGCAAGTTCGGTTGCCATGGCTAACCAATGTAGGCCATTTTGATTCGGCTTTTTACCATAAAGGGTGATTTCATCGGTGGTGGTATTGTGCAACCCGGGGTAAAAATGGGTGTGCTTGGGTACAGTAATCCCTTGGTCTACTAAAGCAGTTCTTATGTCTTGGTCATTTAAAAGTTGTGCCAGTACTTTTACGTTGACCTCTCCGGTTTGCCCCCCGCAGGCTCCGCAATTTAAACCAGCCGCTTGAGGGTTGTTTGCTGTGCAGCTACCGTGACCGAGTAATAAAACGGTTTCGGCAAAATTTTTGGTTAAGCCTAAATTTTTCAAAACACCATAAGCCAAAGCGGCTTTCTGCGTTAACGATAGCTCTAAGCCATTTTGGCTTAATGTAAATACACTGTCGTCGCATAAATCATTAATCGCATGCTGAGGTTTTGCGGGCCAAAAATTGTGCTTAATCAGTTCACCCATTTTTAAAATACCAAACATTTCGACCAAGCCCAAGCTAGCCGGTGCGCTATCAAAGGCATTTTTTTGCTGTTGGGTCGAATGCAAGTGCTTGGTAGTTTTTTTACTGTTTGGGCTTTGTGCTTGTTGCTTTACTTCAATTGCCGGTGCTAGTAAGCCCGGTAATTGTGGCCGACGATACTGGCTATCGCTGAATGCTAGATCGATGGGTAAGCCAAAAAAACCTGCAAAGCCAAGGGTTTCTATGTCTTTGTGTTGCTCTTCAAGTGCTCTTCTCATTGGCTCTGAACGAACATCAATACAAAACGCGGCCTGCATTAACGGCGCTTGTTGTGAATCGCCATTCTCGTTATGCAGTTCATCGCCATGTTGCTGCACAATTTGTGCTGTTAGTTTTTGGTTTAACTCGCTCTGATAGCTTATTTCTAATGCTCTTTGCCAAACCCACAGTGGTTGCTGTTGTGTTTGCTGTTGATCTATTGTCGCTGTTAGGTTTGCAAACTGTGCTAAAAATTGAGCGCTTAGCGGCATAAAAGATAGCTTGTGGCAGGTCTGATGGTGTTGCCAAAGAACCCATTCCCACGCCAATCTAATGGCTAATAATTGCTGCACTAAGCTATTCTTTTTGTCATTAAAATTATCTTGCCATGCTTGATAAGCCATATAAGAAGCCCAGCCATGAATATCCAGCAGCAAAGAATGCGCATAATCAGCAAACGTATCGGGGTTGCCAAATAAAGCTTCTATGTTAAAACACAGCGCTTTTGGGCACTGGGGTAAATTAAGAAACTGCTTATGTAAGCCTTTTTCGCCAGTTAATACTTCTATACCTTTATCTTTGCTGGCAACCTCTAACCAGGTTTTGTATAAATCATCGATTGCGTTGGTGTCATTGTGCAGGCTTATTTTTTCTGAGTGTTGAAAATATAGTCCACAGAATTGGCTAATTTGCTGGGTTATTTCATCGTGCCAAGTGACAGTGCGCTTTTGTTTTGCTCGATCACCAGCGTCTAGCAAGTCGCTCAGGTTTAGCCAGTTGCCTGGGCCTTTATCGCTGCTGGATTCGCTGCTGGATTCGCTGCTGGGCGCTTTGAGTTCTTTGACCAAGTCTTCGACGTTATAGTCTAAAGATGGCGTTAGCTGAGCATTAAAAAGGTCAATCGCACTTTTTAAATGCTCCCGCTTAATGGTGGTTCCCCAGTGTTGTAGATAAAAATCTTTAGGCATTAAACATTGTGCATTGCCTAGGGTATTAAGTTTTGCACTGACAGCAGCAAAGGGTTGATCACGTAGAGTCCACCATGGATTTACGGCAATGGCGGTATCCAGTGGCCACACGGGTGCGATGCGTGTGCTGGCTGTTTCAATGCTGGTGGGGAAATTTGTCAGCGTTGTGTTCTGATTCTTCCCTTGTACTGTACTTGCCGTTTGAGTTGTCATAAAAATACCTCGAAAACAGTTTTTGAGTTTATTTGTGATCAATTATTTAATTGTTTTAGCTGATGTACTAGGTAAAGCCAAAGGCCATAGGCGCAGCGTAGTGCGTGTTACCCATTCGTCTAAATAGAAGCCTGCATTAAGGGCAATCAGCAGGTGCCGACTGGCTGGGCTGTTAGTGGCGTATTGCAACCATAAAAACGTGATAAACAAGCTCAAGAACAACACACTAATCCAGATGTCGGCGCTTACTTGGGTATTGATATGTGAAGGCACGATTTGATGGGTGATTAAGCTAAGTAAACTGTATATCGACACTCCGATAACCGCAGTGATTAACGCTTTACTCGTTGAGTGCTTATTAGGGTTACTAAAATGATAAGCCAGTAAGCTAACAACGGCGATACTAATTAATAACCATGGGCTGATAAGTGCAGGGGCAGATAAAGAGCTCCAACCTGTTTGTGGGGTCAACAAGGATAAAACAACTACCAGAGAAATACCGATTACAAGTACGCAACTCAGTGCGGCTAACCAATGGTGTTTGTTAGGTTTTGCTGATTGAGTAAATTGTTGTCCAAGGTAGTTATTAACCGCGTTGCCAGAACTTAAAAAGGCATGGGCTTTATAGCAAGAGTGAGCAATTAGGTGGAGCAAGGCAATTTCATACAGTCCCAGTGCGCATTCAATCAACATTAATCCCATTTGAGTAACGGTTGACCAAGCTAGTCTGACTTTTATGCTGATTCGAGTCATCATAATCAATGCGGCTAAAACACAGCTAATACCCGCGACAATTAAGATTAGCCATTGGGCTGCTACTGATACGCTAAGCAGGGGAGAGAACAGTAACAATAGAAAGCCACCTAAGTTAATAATGCCAGCATGAAGTAACGCTGAAACCGGTGTTGGTGCTTCGACTACTTGAATAAGCCAACCATGTAGAGGTAATTGAGCACACTTAATTAAAGCCACTAGTGCTAACATAACCATGGCCAACTGGTCGGCTAATGATGGCGTATAATTGTCTGTATATTGAGCCATTAAAACGTTGATATGTAAGCTGTCATGTTGCCAATATAAAATAATGAATGCGCTTAATAGTAGGGCTTCTGATAAACGAGCAAAAAGGAATTTTTTGTGAGCTGCCAAAGCTGCTCTGGGGCGCTGTGGGTAAAATAAAAGTAGGTTGTGCAAACTCAGGCTGATCGACATCCAAGCCACAAATAACAGGACTAGATGATTAGCGGTTACCGTGATGCTAACTGCGATTAAGGTTAGTAAATACCATTTTAGAAAGCGTGCATGGTCGGGGTCTCCCAATAAGTTTTGTTGAGCAAAACGCAGCACAACTAAACCAATGAAGCTAATGAGTGTCATCATCACCATGGATAAAGGTGTGAAACTGAAAAGTGTATTTAATTGAGCGTTTGGCTGTGAAAAACTGATCAGCAATAGCGCTAACGAAACTATTAGGTGAATACCGAGCAAGTGCCTAGCAATTTTCCAGCGTGCTTGTGTTTGCGAAAGCAGTAACGCTGTTAATAAAAGACCGTGTAAGGCAATAATACCGAATGATGTGGCCAAATCGATGAGTATATTAGACATCAAATACAGGGTTGAAGGGAGTAGGTTCAATATTTCAGCCATGGTGTATTCCTCGCAGTATTAGATCCGTTGCTTTAAGCAGTGGTTAAAGACCATCTATAAAAAGAGATTAAAGAGATTAAAAACAGTGTGAGGTCTTCTATTTATTAAGTAAAATAGATTAAAATCGATAAAGCGTTCTTTAAAAGAGAACGATTGCTTGTTTTTTTAAGGAATCACTTTTATGTCACGGCTTAATTATCATCATTTGCATTACTTTTGGCAGGTGGCTAAAACCGGTAATCTCACCAAGGCAGCAAATAACCTGCACGTGTCGCAGTCGGCTTTGTCTGCACAAATTCGTCAATTAGAACAAGCGATGGATGCGCAGCTATTTAAAAGAGAAGGGCGCTCTTTGGTGTTAACAGAAGCCGGACAAAGAGCCTTGGTATATGCCGAAGATATTTTTTCTAAGGGTGAGGAGTTAGAATTTTTATTAAGAAACGGCATTGATAACGTATTGAAGACCTTAAAAATCGGTGTGCTTTCGACCATGTCGCGAAACCTAGTAGAAAGCTTTATTAATCCTTTGATCAAGCCTGATCATCCATCTGCAAACCGCTATAGCCTTCATGCCCGCCGCCAAGCCAGTCTGTTAGATGGTTTATACAGTCACCAATTTGATGTGGGTTTAACCAATGTAGAAGTCATGGGCGGTGATCAAGATTTATTACAGTGTCAGCTGTTAGCGCGCCAGCCTGTTTCGGTTATTGGGCCGTCGGGAGTGATGTTTGAGCAAGATAAGTTTTATCAACAGATACAGACGTATGATTGGGTTTTGCCGACCGGTGATAGCCCGGTAAGATCCGCTTTTGATAGTTTTTGTGGTCAGCATCAAATAAGACCTCATATTATTGCAGAAACGGATGATATGGCGATGTTGAGATTGTTGGCTCGAGACAGTGGAGCGCTCGCTGTTTTACCTAACGTCGTGGTAAAAGATGAGTTAGCCAGTAAACGTTTAACGATTTATTTAGAGCTGCCTAATATCTTTGAAAACTTTTATGCCGTTACTATTAAGCGTCAGTATAACCACCCATTAGTCAATAAATTGCTGGCCGCTTATTTGCACGGCCATTAACATTAATGATTACAGTAGTTGGTCAAACTCTGAAATAGGCAGCGGGCGATTAAAGTAATAGCCCTGATACATATCGCAATATAGGTCTTTAAGTAAGTTGAAATGGCATTGTGTTTCAACACCCTCTGCGACCACGCTTAAACCAAAGTTTTTGCCTAAAGCAATAATGGATTTTACCATGAGTAAATCGGATTTATTGGTATCTAAGTCACGCACAAATGACTGATCAATTTTTAATTCACTGATGGGTAAATTTTTTAGATAGCCCAAAGAAGAATAGCCAGTACCAAAATCATCCAATGAAAAAGACAAACCAAAATCAACCAGTTCTTGCAGCTTTTGCGCCACTTCATTGATATCTCCCAGTAATACCGATTCGGTTATCTCGAGAATTAATTTTGATTTATCAATATTTGCTGTAGTTACAATATTTTTAACATCTTGGACAAAATCTTTTTGCCAAATTTGTTTGGCGCTAACGTTAATAGATAATTTTATGTGTTGTTGTTTTGAGTTTTTTTGCCATAAATTTAATTGCTCACAGGCTTCTTGTAATACCCAATTACCGATAGGTAAAATGAGGTTAGAATCTTCGGCGATGGGAATAAAATCGTCGGGCCTTATAATACCTAATTCTGGGTGATACCAACGAATAAGAGCTTCTGCTGCCACTAGCTGATTCGTTGAATCGTACTGTGGTTGATAGTGCAGCACAAAGTTATGAGTCTTTAATGAATGCCGCATTTCTTTTTCTAGCAAGGTGGTGTAATCAATTTTCTTTTGCATGGCAGGGACAACAGATGCGAATCACTCATGAAATCTCCAAAAGAATTGGGTTCAAACAATAATGTTATTGATAATATTATACTTTATCGGTATTGATGTTAGTTGATTCACATCATTTTGGGTAATTATTGCTTGGTACTTTATCATTAATTATTTTGAGAGGGTCATAAAAAAGCCCCGTAAAACAGACTCATTGTGAGTCAGTTTTACAGGGCTTATTGATTGCTAATCAGCTGTTATAGGTCTTTCAAAGCACCAATAGTGTCTTGCAATACTTGCTTAGCGTCACCAGTAACCATTAACGCATTGTCACGGATGAACAATTCGTTTGGAATACCGGCAAAACCGGGTGATAAACCGCGCTTAACAACCACAACCGTTTTAGCGTTGTGTACGTTAAGAATTGGCATACCAAAGATGGGCGAGTTTGGATCTTCCGCAGCGCCTGGGTTAACCACGTCGTTAGCACCCAATACGATGGCAACATCGGTTTGTGAGAACTCTGGGTTAATGGTGTCCATTTCAACCAACTGGTCGTAAGGTACTTCTGCTTCAGCCAATAATACGTTCATGTGGCCCGGCATACGACCCGCTACTGGGTGAATAGCGTATTTAACTTCTGCGCCGTTCTTCTCTAGCATAGAAGCCAGTTCACGAGTAGCGTGCTGTGCTTGTGCTACTGCTAAGCCGTAGCCCGGAACAAAAACAACTTTTTGAGCGCTGTCTAGTAACATGGCAAGTTCGTCGGCATTAGAGAACTTAACTTTGCCTTCGTAGAATGCATCGTTTTCAGATTTAGAAACGCCGCTTTGTTCTGACATAGAACCACCAAACAATACGTTGGTTAATGAGCGGTTCATCGCTTTACACATGATGCTGGTTAAGATGATACCCGAAGCACCCACAAGCGAGCCGACAACGATCAACCCGTTGTTGCCCAATACAAAACCTGCTGCAGCACCGGCCAAGCCAGAGTATGAGTTCAATAGTGAAACAACCACTGGCATATCCGCACCGCCGATTGGCATAACCAAACAAACACCAAGAATCAGACAGACAACGATAAGGCCAAGAATCAATAAATCTGAATTTAACTGGCTAACGGTGGCAAAATAAGCAGCGCCAGCAATTAGGGTTAGGAAACATAGCTTAACGATGGCTTTGTACAATTTAACCTTGCTTGAATCACCGATCTTACCTTTTAATTTACCCACGGCAACAAAAGAACCGGTCAGCGTGACTGCGCCAATTAAGATTGAAAGAATAACCGCAACAGACCAGTCGTAGGTCACTGCAAAATTGCCCATTTCTGCCAGTTTTTGGCTTTCTAGGTAGTTCGCTGCTGCTACTAATAAAGATGCACCACCACCAATACCGTTTAGGGTGGCTACCATTTCTGGCATATCGGTCATGGCGACTTTTTTAGCGGCGTAAGCACCGATAGCACCACCGATTAGAACACCCAATAGAATGTATTCGTAAGTAATTACGTTGCTATCAAGCAGGGCAGCAATAATGGCAATTAGCATCGCAGATGCCGACATTTTATTACCGTTTACGGCGGTTTTAGGCGAGGTTAAGCCCTTAACACCCAAGATGAATAATACCGCGGCTACTAGGTAACCTAGATTAATTAATACGTCCATTAGTCTGTTACCTTATTTTCTTTTAAACATGTTCAACATACGGTCGGTTACTAGGTAACCGGCAACGATGTTGATGGTGGCAAGTGCAATAGCGATTACGCCAAGGACCGTTGATAGTACTGTGGTGTGATCTGAGCCGCCGGAGCTGATGATGGCACCGACAACAACGATGCCAGAAATAGCGTTGGTTCCACTCATGAGTGGGGTGTGTAGCGTAGGCGGTACTTTGTTAATCACTTCTACACCGACAAAAATTGCCAGTACAAAAATGGTTAACGACATGATGAACATTTCCATAGTTTTTACCTTTTTTGTGTGAGTTAAGGGTTTAAGCTTCTATTTGAGCTTTTAAACCTTCGTGTTTAATTTCGCCAGCTTCGGTAACCAAGGTTGCCGCTACAATGTCATCTTCCATATCGATTTTTAGTTGACCTTCACCGGCCATGTTTAAAAGGAAGGTTGTGATGTTTTTGGTTAATAGCTGCGAAGCATGCACAGGAACACGACCAGGATGGTCGGTAAAACCAATAATAGTAACGCCATCTATATAGGCTTTATGGCCAGCAATCGTGCCTTCTACGTTACCACCGCGTTCAGCGGCCAAATCGACAATAACCGATCCTTTCTTCATGTAGTGCAGCATGTCTTTGGTGATTAAGCGTGGTGACATCTTGCCTGGAATTGATGCCGTGGTGATCACAAGATCAGACTGTGCGACCTTGGCTTGCATTTGCTCGCGCTGCTTTTGATAAAACTCTTCCGATTTCTCTGTGGCATAACCACCACTGGCACCGCTGTCTTCTTGGGGAAGGTCAAACTCAACAAATTTAGCACCTAAGGACTCAACTTGTTCACGGACTTCTGCACGAGTATCGTAAGCTTCTACAACCGCACCTAAACGACGCGCAGTAGAAATGGCCATTAAGCCTGCAACACCTGCACCCACAATGAAGACTTTTGCTGGGTGAATGGTACCGGCGGCGGTCATTAGCATTGGGAAATACTGCGGTAATTCCATTGCGCCAGATAATACTGAGCGATAGCCGCTGATCGCGCCCATAGAACTTAATACGTCCATGCTTTGTGCACGGGTAGAGCGTGGAATGAACTCTAAGGCGAACGAACGGACTTTTTTCTCGGCTAGTTGTTGGATTAAAGGAAGGTTAAACCATGCATCTAGCATACAGATGAGGGTGGTATCTTCTTTAAGCAGTGCAACTTCTTCGTCAAGCGGCTGGCGGACTTTTAAAACAATGTCTGCTTGGTCGTACAAAGATTGGGCATTAGGTGCAATGCTGGCACCAAAATTACGGTAGGCATCATCATCATAATGAGATTTGTCACCCGCACCTTCTTCAATCACGACGTCGAAACCCGCTGATAGCAAAGTATCAATACCGGTTGGTATTAAGGCAACGCGGGTTTCCCCAGGATAAATTTCCTTAGGTATTCCGATTAACATAGTGAACACTCCTAACACTGGTTTAAGTTGATAAAGGTTTTAAGTTGATAAAGGGTTTAATAACAAAATATTTTATAAATTCTTGGTCACTAATAGCGCTTTATGGCTGACCCAAGCCAAGAACAGACAGTGTATGTTGACGAGTTTTTTGTAATAGCTCGCCGTCTTCTATTAGCGATTCGCCGTAAGAAGGTATCCATTCTTTTAAGGTGGTTTGCCAGTTAGTCGCTTGTTCTCTGGCGTTTAAACGTTCGCCCATGCAGCGTTCAATGACTTCAATCATGGCTTGAACAGCTACCGAAGCACCCGGTGACGCACCTAATAAAGCAGCCAGTGATCCATCTTTGGCGGCCACAAGTTCGGTACCAAATTCTAATTTGCCACCGTTAGAGCCATCTTTTTTGATAATTTGTACACGCTGGCCTGCTTCTGCCAAAGTCCACTTATCAGAAGTAGCCTGTGGGAAGTATTCACGTAATGAGTTCACGCGATCTTCGTGAGATTGCATGACTTCGCTGATCAAATATTTGGTCAGGTCCATGTTATTCATGCCGACACTCATCATTGGCAATAAGTTATTGCCACGCACTGATTTGAAAAGGTCCATTTTAGAACCTGCTTTCAAAAACTTGGTGGTGAAACCGGCAAAAGGACCAAATAATAGCGCCGGCTTGCCATTAATAATGCGCGTATCCAAGTGCGGTACAGACATAGGTGGCGCGCCAATAGCTGCCTTGCCATACACTTTAGCGTGATGCTGTTTAATGGTTTCTTCGTCTTGGCAAACTAACCATTGGCCAGATACGGGAAAGCCGCCATAACCTTGGCTTTCGTCGATGTCTGATTTTTGTAGTAACGGTAATGCACCACCGCCAGCACCTAAGAAAACAAAACCCGCATTAAACGTTGTATTTTTACCGGAGGCGGTGTTTTTTAATTTTACATTCCAGCGACCGTCTTTTGTTTTGTTGAGCTCTGATACTTCGTGGTTAAGCAATAGGTCAAACTGTTCTTGCTTTTCTAATGACGATACAAGGTTGCGTGTTAATGAGCCAAAATCGACATCGCTGCCAAAACCAATGCGAGTCGCAGCTACTTTGTCGGATTTATCACGACCTTCCATAACCAGTGGCATCCATTGGCGCAGAACTTCGTGGTCTTCACTGTATTCCATACCCGCAAATAAATGATGGGCCGATAATTTTTCCCAGCGTTGACGCAGAAATTTAACGTTGTCTTCACCCCAAACAAAACTAATGTGTGGCGTGGTATTGATGAAGTTCTCAGGTGCGGGTAAGTCACCGTTGGCGATTAGAGAGCTCCATAACTGCAGTGATATTTCAAAATTAGCGTTGATTGCCAGGGCACGATTGATTTCAACGTCGCCTTGATCGTTTTCTGGGGTGTAATTCAGTTCGCAATAACCGGCGTGACCGGTGCCTGCATTATTCCAACCATCTGTGCTTTCGTGAGCAACACGGTCTAGTCGCTCTACCATGGTTAATTTGAGGGTCGGGTCTAACTTGTTTAGCAACATACCCAAGGTGGCACTCATTACGCCGCCGCCAACCAGTAATACATCGATTTGTTTAGTCGTCATATAGATTTCGCCTGTAGGTAAAAATCTGAATCCAAGCGGCACCGATCAGCGCCTGTCCAGTGGTTAGCTTTTGGCTTATTAAGTCCACTGAATATATTAAAACGAGCGTTTTATACATTCGTTTTAATATGAGTACAACACGTAACGTAAAATTAAGAAAAGCATCAGTTAAAAAATACTCACCTAAGCTATTGATTTATAACAACTTTATTCTATGTATTGGTATTTTTTATAGTTACTATAAGTTTGAGTACAATTTGTCATTAATGAAAACTAACGGTTTTACAGAAGAAACAGAAAACACTATTGGTCTTTAGTCTAGTTTTAGAGAAATAAAGTCATTATTTAGGATGAGTATTTATAAGTGATGAGTTATAAATAAGGGTCTGTAGCTGTATAAAAGTTAATACACACGCAAATAACGGAGGTGTAATGGAATGAGTCAGCGCTTGAACAAAGCACCCACAACAGCAGAATTCTATAATTTATCTGAACGTTGTTTGAATAGCGGTGACAATTATTGGGGAAACTTGGGTTATTGGTCCCATTGTAGGCTTAAAAATAGTATGACTGTTTCTAGCTTAACTGAGGATGATTATACGATTGCTTGTACAGCGCTTGCGCACAAGTTAGCACAAGCGGTCGAATTGCACCCAGGCTGTTCGTTATTAGATATTGGATTTGGTTGTGGAGATCAACTATTGCTGTGGTTGCAACATTACCAAGTCGCTGGTGTAGCTGGAATTAATTATTCTCATAGCCAAACTGAACTGGCGAAGTTGCGTCTATTACAAGCGGGTTTTCCAATAGCTGTTAATAATGTACGCCAAGGGAGTGTTGCTGAATTGAGCGCAGCAGGTCAATTAGCAACACAAGATATCAATCGGGTACTAGCCCTTGATTGTGCGTGCCATTTTCCTTCACGACAGCAGTTTTTTCATGACAGCTATCAGCATTTGACTGCACATTCTAATTCTAATTCTAGCTTTTTAGGGCTAACCGATATTGTTTTAGCCACAGAAAATTTGCCAAGGTCTAGGCGTTGGGTACTGAATATTATGTTAAAGCTATCGCGCATACCCCGAAGTAATATTGTGACGTTGCAGCAATATCATAAGCAGTTACAAGAGGTTGGTTTTCAGCAAATAACCATTGAAGACATAAGCAAAGACGTATTTGTTCCTTTTGGCCAATGGATCAAAGCGTTTAAACATTCGATTAAAAACAAAAAAGGGGCTTGGTTAAAGTACCATGTCACAGCAAGTTTTTTGGCTTGGGCGCATAAAAAAAACGTTTTGCGCTACGTGGTTGTTAGCGCAAAAGTGTAATCACAGCCGTTAGTGGTCTTGAAACTGTTGTTGGATGGCTAAGATTTGGTCAAGTTCACGTTCTAATAATTCAATTAATTTCGGCTCAAATTGTCTGCCACTTTGGTCTTTCATATATTGCATGGTTTCTTCAATGCTCCAGGCTTCTTTGTAGGGGCGCTTACTGGTAAGTGCATCAAACACATCTGCTAGTGCGGTTATTCTTCCTTCTAATGGAATTTCTTCCCCCTTTAAACCTTTGGGGTAACCGCTACCATCCCATTTTTCATGGTGTGTCATGGCAATGGACTTGGCTAAAGTAATCAATTCTGAGTCATCGTCCCCTAAAATCTCCGCCCCAATTTCGGGGTGTGATTTCATGATGTTAAATTCTTCGGCGGTGAGTTTCCCAGGTTTCAGCATAATGCTAGCGGCGATACCAATTTTACCAATGTCGTGCATGGGAGCAGCGTGTAATAAGTTGTCGGCTTGTTCTTCACTAAGACCATAAGCCAGTGCCAGCACCTTAGTGAAATGGCTCATGCGCATAACATGCATGCCGGTTTCGTTATCTTTGTATTCTGCTGCTCGGCCCAAACGCTGAATAACTTGTAAGCGAGTCGCGCGCAGTAAGTCCGCTTGGACTAACGATAAATGCGTGTTTATACGAGCGCGAAGTATTGGCGCTGAAACGGGTTTGTTAATATAGTCAACACCACCCAGTTCAAAGCCCTGAGCTTCATCAGCTTCATCACCCAAGGCGGTGACAAATATTACCGGAATAGGGGCTGTTTTTGAGTCTTCTTTAAGTGCTTTGCAGACCTCCAGCCCAGTCATTCCGGGCATCATAATATCGAGTAAAATTAATTGTGGGCTTTTTTCTTTTGCGAGCCGAAGCGCTTCTGCTCCTGATTTGGCAAAAATCAGATGGTAGTCATTGTGTAATATTTGTTTCATGACTCTTAAATTTGCTGGTTCATCATCTACCAGTAAAATACTGGGCTGATTGTTTTGCATAAGCTTTCTCAATTAAAGTGACAGTCGTTTGTATTGTTTTTAAAACAGATTGTTAAAAAAGATTCTCAGTTTAACGATCGGTTCAACGAATTTTTGTTAGTAATTCATCAATCAGCTGTTGTGCTTGGTCAAATTCAAAATCATTCAAAGCTTGATAAATACCACGGGTTTCATCATGCACAGATGGTTGCGAAAACTGTAACAGCTGAGTTAATAGTTCTTCATCAATTTCATTATGTTTAACGGATTCAGATAAGGCTAACAATAACTCGATGAGTTCATCTTGCTGCAACAATGACTTGCTTGGATCCAATTTTCCATTTGCGGATCCGTTAAACTCTGTCACATAAGTAGTATGTTGTTGTATTTTGTTTCTTAGGCGATCAAATAACTGTTCTATTTCAGTAACTTTTTGTTTAATTTCTGATGAATCCAAAAGGGACTCAGTATCGCTTTCTATGGCCTTAAGGTGAGTTTCAACTTCAGTAAACGCTTGGCTTAAACTGGGCAAAGACAAGTTTGCACAAATACCTTTTAGAGTGTGTGCGCTTGCAGCCAGCTGAGGCCAATCTTTTTGCTCTAGCAGGGTCGATAATTGCTCAAAACCTGAAGCTTGCTGCTGCGCAAAATAATCCAGTTGGCGATAAAAATCCTCTTTATTGCCCCACAGTGCTAAGCCTTTATGTTCGTTTATCAGCTCTTTATTATTGAAAGAATGATTGTTGTCACTATTAGTTGCTTGGCTATCAGTTGCTTGGCTGTCACTTATCGTGAGGCCAAGTACACGGGCAATTTCAGCGGATAAAAATTGATAATCGATGGGTTTGTTGGCAAAGCCATCCATGCCTGCTTTTTCGGCAGCCATTTTGTCTTGTGCGAGCACGCTGGCGGTAAGGGCAATAATAGGGATACGAGGCAGCTGTTGTTGTTGCTCTAGGCTGCGTCTTTTTTGGCTGGCGGTTAAGCCATCCATAACCGGCATTTGTACATCCATAATGACAATATCAATCTCTTCTTCACTGGCCATGCGAATAAGAGCCTGTTCGCCATCGCGCGCGGTGAGTACCTTATGGCCATCTCGCTTGAGTAGAATAGTAAGTAAATCGATATTTTGTTGTATATCATCAACCACCAATAGGGTTAGCGGTGGTAGTTTTATAGTTTCATGATTCTCGAGACTGTCTTTTTGCTTGTTGTTAGGGGGAAATAAAGGCAGCACAAAGCGGAAAGTAGAGCCTTTGCCTAATTCACTGTTAACGCTGATACTGCCGCCCATTAATTCGACCAATTGTTTACTAATGGTGGTCCCTAAGCCCGTTCCACCAAAACGACGACTCATTGAAGCATCCGCTTGAGTAAAGGCGTCAAATATGGTGTCTATTTGTATTTGGCTCATGCCAATACCACTGTCTTCAATTAAAAACTCTATCCAATCAGAAGGTTCTTCTTTAGTCGATTGATCACTGGCAAGGGCATTGACCTTTAAGCTAACAAAACCTTCGCTAGTGAATTTAATGGCATTGTTAACGACATTGGTAAGTACTTGACGGATACGCTCTGGTGAGCCGGAATAACGCTCTTTTAACTGGCTGTCGATATGGGTATTCAAAGCGAGGTGTTTACTTTTTGCTTGGAGCCACAGAGTTGAAATAACCGCGTCGACTTCTTCTACTAAAGAAAAATCACGTACTTCAATTTCAAGTTTGCCTTTGTCCAATTTTGCACTATCTAAAACATCGTTAAGTAAGAACAACAAGGATTTGGCCGATTGATTAATGGTCTTTAAGTGCCGTTCTTGCTCTTTTGTTAGCGGGTTGCTAATGGCATTAGCCTTGTTTTTGCAATTAAGGTCCGATCTTTCGCAATGGCCTTCGAGTAAAATATCACTGAATCCAATAATAGCATTCATGGGAGTACGAATTTCGTGGCTCATGTTGGCTAAAAATGCCGCTCGTGCCTGCGCTGCTTGTTCTGCTTTATCTTTGGCTAAGCGCAGCTGAAGTTCCATTTGGTAGCGTTCGGTGATGTCCATAATAAAACCATCGAGCCATTCTTCGCCGGTTTTTTCGTCGGTAAAAGAGGTGCCATACTCCATCACCCAGCGAATTTCACCATCACTACGAATGATCCGGTATTCTATATTGTAAGGGCCGTTGTCGAATTGGGTACTGTAAATTTTTTCTTGATCATCTGGGTGGCAAAGATCACTATAATAACGTTTGGGTAGAGGCAGTTTGAAATCACTAGCTGGGTAGCCGGTAATGATTTCTACAGCATCGCTAATGAAAGCCATGCTCCATTTTTTATCGTTAAGACAGCGAAAAGCAATTCCGGGTATATTGCCTACTAAAGAGCGCAGTTGTTTTTCATTGGTTCGTAATGCATTTTCCATGGCTAAGCGCTGGCGAATGTCAGCAATGAAAGCAACAAAAAAATCTCTGCCGGCAATTTTAACGTGGCCAATGCCTAAACGAATATCAACTCTATCCCCATTTTTATGCAAGGCTTCAACTTCGCGCCCGGTGCCAATAATGCGGGCTTCACGAGTTTTGAGATAACGCTGGATATAATTATCATGATTTGAATGGTGAGGTTCTGGAACCAACATATTAACGTTTTTGCCTAGTAGCTCTTCTTCAGCCCAGCCCAGAAGTCTTTCTGTAGCCTTGTTAGCACTAACCACGGTACCTTCACTATCAATGGTAATAATGCCATCAACAGCGGTGTCTAAGGTTGCCTTTAAGCGGCGCTCACTTTCCAGAGCGCGTCTTGATGTTTCTTTGTAGCGTTGTATCAAGTTGAGGCCGAGTACCATGAGAATGATCACAATAGTGGTAGAGGCTACGCCTAAGGCTAAATACAACGAGGTATCGCTGGACTGATTGCTATATTCAAAACCTGGTGGTTTAACAAAGCGTGCTGCCGCCATGCCAACATAATGCATGCCGGATATTGCAGTACCCATAATTAGGCTTGCCAAGGCGTTGGCGTGCCATGGTTTTAAAGCCAAGCCGCGGTAACTTTTTACCCCACGGCGAATCCATAAAGCCAGTATAGCCAGCACGACCGCAACTATGATGGATAGTGCAAACATCCAAGGGTCATAGCGCAAGAGAGGAGCCATATCCATGGCTGCCATGCCGGTATAATGCATGGTACCGATACCAGAACCGACAAGAACTCCGCCGATTAATAAAGGCTTAGTACCATGTTGATTGTCATTAATATATTTAAGTGCCACCCAAGAAGCAGCGATACCTGGAAATAAAGATAATAGGGTGAGTAACCAGCCGTAATCGACGCTTGTGCAAAAGTCAAAGGCGAGCATGCCAAGGAAATGCATGGCCCAGATACCTCCGCCAAAAGTGATACTACCAATAAGAAGCACGGTATATTTGCGTTTGGCAGAGCACTCATCGGATGCTTGTAAAGCTACTTGCAGGCCCATAAAAGAAGCTAAAACTGAAATAAAAACAGATAAAGCAACCATCCAATAATCGTAAGACCCATGAATCAAAATGCTGTCAGATGCGACTGTAAACGGGGTGATGAAGGTGGTTATGAAGGGCGTGATAAAATTGTCTAGCATGGTGCAGCTAAAGATCCTAAATGAACTGTAATGAATATTAAATCAATGTCTTGTTTAGTGTAGGTGCAAAACTGTGAATGTGTTAGCGTTTGCATTAAAGAAACGTGTCAGAAATCGATTAAAATGGCGAGCTAGCGTTAATTCCCTTACTATAAGCTTTTTAGTGCTAATGTATTAAATCACTGCGTATTTATGCGGTAATAATTATAATAAAGAATGTCTGATAAGGTTTAACCTGTCTTTTATGCTGAAATTTGCTTTCACTTTTGTCTCTGTATTGATGTTAACAGGGTGCGCTTTGTTCAATCAAAAACATCAAACTAATCAAGTAATGACTGCAGTAACGAGCAGTGAACAAACTTTAACTGAAACATTGTCTCGTTTAAATGACGGTTTCTCAGCAAAAATCTCTCAGCAAAATGGTGAAATAAAAGCTTTGCAAGAACAGCTCACTCGCATTGAAAAAAACCTTTCTGAGATTAATTCAAGCGACCAAGGCCCCATTGCTAATTCTACTAGCCCTTATCCTGTGATTGCAGGCTCTGAATATGTGGGTGCGGAAAGTACTGAGACGACGGAAATTACGAATAATGGAAGTAGTGCGGATATTGGGCTTGTAAATAACACAAGGGTTGTTGAGCAAGTCGAAACTGCAGTTCAGTCGGACACCTTGATATTAGGTGCGGTTGAGAAAGTTTATATTGAAGCCATTCAAAGCTACTTTATTGCGCGTGTAGACACCGGCGCAGCTACTTCTTCGATCAATGCGGTTGATATGCAAAAGTTTGAACGCAATGGTAAAAAATGGGTTAAGTTTCATGTATCAGATGATGAAACAGCAATGCAAGATAGGCAGTGGATTGAATCACGCATTGTTAGGCATGTAAAAATTCGACAAGCTAATGTTAGTCGTTTAGAAAGGCGACCGGTGATTGAGTTATGGGTGAAAATTGGCACCATCCATGAAAAAGCGCAATTTACCTTAACCGACCGTACTCAGATGGACTATCCCCTTTTATTAGGGCGTGAGTTTATTCAAGATGTTGCAATTGTTGATGTCAGTAAAGATTTTATTCAATCCATTGCGCCAAAAAAATCCAGTAAGCGCCAACAATTAGACAACATAGCGGTCGAATAACATGCCTCATGAACCTGGGATCAATGAACCCTCGCGCCTTCCTTTTTATGTGTTAATTTTACTTCTGCTGATTATTGGCGTGGCATTAAGTGTGATTCGTAACCAAGATTACGGTGTGCCTTGGACGCCAAGCGAGTCAAGACAAGTGTGGGACATTGAAGCGCGTATTGAATTTACGGCTGTGGGTGGGCCGGTAAAGGTATCGTTTGCCGTGCCTAACTCTCAGGCAGGGTTTACCTTGGTAGACAATAGCGCTTCTTCTGCTGGATATGGGCTTTCTTATCTTAATAGTCGCAGCAGCCGTCGTGCACAGTGGTCTATACGTGATGCTAGAGGTGCTCAAACCTTGTATTACAAAACCCAGTTTTTGGTTGATCAGTATGCCCAGCAAAAATTATCCACCGCTATCCCACCACTGTTGCAAAATTTACCAACTCCTACATTTGGCCCAGCACATAAAGGCGCAGTGGCCGCCCTTAGTGAACAAGCTTTGAAACGCTCTGCCGATAATGTCACTTTTACCCGAGAGCTGATCAAACAGCTAAATGATTTAGACAATCAAAATGCTGCATTAATGCTCAATGATTTCAGCAAGGTTGAAGCCTTAACCAAATTACTGGCTTATGCCAAAATCCATAGCAAAACAGTTGGAGTGATTGAGCTTGAAGATGGTCGCCGTCGTCAGTCAATTATTCCTATGATTGAAGTGTGGGAAGGTGACGCTTGGCATTTGTTTAATCCTGAAAGCAATGAGCAAAATGCACTCAATAACGTTTTAGTTTGGGATGATTCTAACGTTTCTTTGTTGGATGTGATTGGGGGCAAAAACAGTAAGGTCAGTTATTCAATGATTGCACAAGATATCACGCCTATAAGTGCAACTAAGAAAAAAGCGGCAGCAGACAGTTTGCTAAACTTTTCTATTCATAGCTTACCGCTAGAAGAGCAAGCGATGTTTAAGACCATTATGTTGATTCCAATTGGGGCGCTAATTGTGGTTTTTATCCGTATTTTAATTGGCCTAAAAACATCGGGCACCTTTATGCCAGTATTAATTGCTGTAGCCTTTGTTCAGACTCAACTTTTGCCCGGCATTATTGGTTTTTTATTAATCGTGGGTACTGGGCTAGTGATTCGCGGCTATTTGTCAAAACTCAACTTATTGCTGGTGGCGCGAATATCCGCAGTAATTATTGCAGTAATTTTGATTATATCGGTATTTACCATTGTGTCGTTTAATATGGGTTTAACTCAAGGATTAACGATTACCTTTTTTCCTATGATTATTTTATCTTGGACCATTGAACGCATGTCTATTTTATGGGAAGAAGAAGGGGCTAAAGAAGTTTTATTGCAAGGCGGTGGTTCATTATTTGCTGCAGTGTTAATTTATTTGGCCATGACTAATCCCTCCATACAGCACATAACATTCAACTTTATAGGCAGCCAGTTTATCGTTTTGGCTGCTATTTTGTTAATGGGGAATTACACCGGCTATCGCTTGTTGGAATTGAAGCGCTTTAAATCTCTGGCAGAAGGTTAAACAGTGGCTTCTTGGTTATCGTCTGCAGCTGCCTTTGTATCGTCATTATTTTCTACATCTAGGCAGCTAAATCTCAACGGTGTAATGGGTATGAATAAGCGTAATGGTGCTTATATTAGTCGTTACAATCCACGGTCAAAATACCCTTTAGTTGATGATAAGTTAAAAACTAAGATCATTGCCCAACAGCACGGAGCAACCGTACCGATATTAATTGGTGTGATTGAGCATCAAGCAGAAGTTAAGCGCATTCATAAGTTGGTTCAAAAATGGCAAAGCTTTGTTATTAAGCCGGCTCGAGGCTCCGGTGGTAAGGGTATTTTGGTGATTAGCGCTCATAACAATGGTGTGTATGAGAAACCTTCTGGTCAGGTCATTACGAGTAAAGATGTTGAGCGTCATATAAGTAATGCATTGGCAGGGTTATTTTCACTGGGTGGCAAAAATGACGTTGCGGTGATTGAAAACCTGATTAAATTTGATGATGTGGCTTTTTCTGGCTTTAGTTTTGAAGGCGTACCGGATATTCGGGTGATCGTGTTTAAAGGTTATCCCGTGATGGCAATGATGCGCTGCTCGACGGCTGTTTCTGAGGGCAAAGCTAATTTACATCAAGGCGCAGTAGGAGTGGGCTTAGACCTAGCAACGGGCAAGGCAGTGAGGGCGGTGCAGTTTAATCAACCTATTACTCATCATCCTGATACTGGGCGTTTATTAAGTGAATTAGTGGTACCTAATTGGCAAGCTTTACTAGAGTTGGCTGCCAGTGCTTGGGAAATGACTGGCTTGGGTTATATGGGCACGGATATGGTACTGGATAAAGACGAAGGCCCCATGGTGTTAGAGCTCAATGCCCGCCCTGGTTTAACCATTCAAATTGCTAACGGTGAAGGTTTACTTCCGCGATTACAGAATATAGAAAGATTGGCGACACCTATTAAGTACCCTGAGCCAGCTGAACGGGTGGCTTATGCAAGACAACATTTTGCCGCTCAGCCACGGCTTTAATATTCAATAAAAATCTATTCAGTTATTGAAAGTGAGTAGGTAGCGAGTAATAAGCACTTAATTGCTCTTTTATCGTTTTTTTACTGTTTTTTTTACTGTTTTTTAAACGGAACGCGTAAAGCGACATGAGCAGAATAGTCTTTTATGTGCTCTTTTTCTTCGTTGATAAAATCACTGATTGCCTGTTTAAACTGTGGGTGCGCAATCCAGTGTTGGCTGTAACAAATAGTAGGGCCAAAACCTCGGCTGATTTTATGCTCGCCTTGTGTGCCTGGGTCAAAATGACTGAGATTATTGTCAATACAGTATTCAATCCCTTGATAGTAACAACACTCAAAATGAAGGCTATCGTACTCTTCTAAACAGCCCCAATAACGTCCGTATAAATTATCATTGTCTTTAAAATAGAAGGCGTTGGCGACAATGCGTTCTAATTTATCATTATTTTGAGAGTGATCTGTCACCAGGGCTTGAACTAATAAAATGTTATCTGGCATGGTGAGCAACAGTTGTTTAAAAAAAGCTAAGCTCAAATATCCTCGGCTTCGGCGTTTAGCATAGGTAAGTTGGTAGCAATGGTAAAAAGTTTCTATGTCTTGTTCAGTAATTTGATCAGCAACTTTTTTTATAAATCTGATACCCGAGTCTGCTAATTTTGCTCGTTCTTTTTTTATGTTTTTACGTTTACGGCTAGTGAATTGATCTATAAAATGGGCAAAGTCATCAAAGTCATTATTAAACCAATGAAACTGACAACTCGATCTCTCTAACGTTTGCGACGAGTTGTTTAAGGCTAAATTGGCAAAAGCATTAGGGAATAAACAATGCCAGCTAGAAAATTCGTTTTGAAGGCAAAATTGAGTTAAACCGTCGGCAATTTGCTGGTGGTAATTAGCTTGCTGTTCAGTATTGCCAGCACTAATAACTCTAGGACCTGTTGAAGGCGTAAATGGTATCGCCCAAATCAATTTAGGGAAATAGTTAAAACCATGTCTTTCATAGGCTTCAGCCCAGCTCCAATCAAACACATATTCGCCATAAGAATGAAGCTTTTGAAACACAGGAGCAATTGCCAGTAGGGTATTGTTAGCGTCTTCTAGAATGGCGTAATGAGGCATCCAGCCAGTGTTTAGTATTGAATTTTTAGGAGAGTTAACACACTCGCCATCTTCTAATGCCGCTAAAAACTCATAGCGTAAAAAAGGATTGTCTGTGGTAAGCAATGAGTTCCATTCATCAAGAGTGATGTCATAAATGGTATTGGTAAAACGAATGCTATTTCCCATGATTTGGCTGCACCCTAAGCAAGCATAAATAAACGTCTAGTGTGCAGAATAACGTCGCTGAATTCAATTCATCTTGTGCTTATTATAAATAAACTAAAGCTTATGAACTGTAGGGTTTTGGTGGTTCTATCGAGTCGTTTTTATAGTCGTTGTCCAGCACTCAAATAAGTAGCATCTTTTGACGATTTTGATACAGTCAAAGAGGCCAAATATTTTGGTCTATTATTAGCCTGTATTCATACTGCTTAACCCAATTGGGGAGTTTTATATGTTCGTTCTAGATCCTAGATTGCAAAACGACACGATTTTAATTGGCCGCTTTCCACTTTGCCAAGTGTTATTAATGAATAATAAACGTTATCCGTGGGTAATTTTGGTGCCTGCTCATAACGATATTTATGAGTATTATCATTTATCCGCAGAAGACCAAACTCAGTTAATGAAAGAGTCGACCATGGTAAGCCAAAAAATGGCCGACCACTTTTCGTGCGCTTCTATGAATATTGCAGCGTTAGGTAATGTAGTTCCGCAATTACATCAACATCACATTTGTCGTTACAAAGATGATCCTGCATGGCCTGGCCCTGTATGGGGTCATAGCCCCGGCATTCCTTATGCGTCGGATGAGTTAGAAGTGAGGGTAAAAGAACTACAAAATATTTTTGAATCACATTTTATTGCTGACTTAGAAGCAGAAGAAGATATTGAAAATTTTCAATATTGGTAATATGGGCATAATTAATAAACCTCTCTAACGAACTAACGACTCATTCAATATGGAGTATTAATACCTTATGAAAGTTGTCCGCCTTTACATGAACAACCGATTACGAAATTTTAATTACATTATCGGCTGTGAGCAAACTCAGCAAGCTATTGCACTAGACCCAATGGATGGCGAAGCTGTAATTGCGGCTGCCAAGGCTAAAGGTTGGCAAATAAAGTTAATCATTAATACTCATGAGCATCATGATCACATTGAGGGTAATCCTGTTGTGCAGCAAGCAACGGGTGCAGCAATTTGGGCCAGTGAGCATGCAATGACTAAAATACCCAATGTGGCAAAAGGGCTCGTAGCTAACGAAATCATCGAACTGGGTAGCATGGTATTTAAAGTATTGCCGACACCGGGGCATACACCTGTGCATGTGTGTTTATTATCATTGAGTGAAGACACCCCCAAGCTCTTTTCCGGTGATACTTTATTTAATGCTTGTGCGGGTAATTGTTTTAATGGTGGCGATGTGGACCAGATGTATGAGTCATTTCAGCGGGAGTTGTTACCCTTACCAGATAATACTCTGTTGTATCCTGGCCATGATTATATGAAAAATAATCTAGCTTTTTCTTTGGCCTGGGAGCCCAGCAATGAACAAGCTAAATACTGGCAAGTTGCGGTTGATAACCTGACGCCCGAATCCATGCCCTTAATGACTTTAGGTCAAGAGCGGCAGTACAATCCTTTTTTGCGTTTAACCAACAAAGAAATAATACAAGGCTTGCAGTCTCATTGTGATCCGTTGGTTAAAAGCCCACGGGAAGTGTTCAGAGCTTTACGTGCTCAGCGTGATCAGTGGTAAATAATATTTTTTAATCAAGTCTGTTGATATTGAATTGTAATTGAATTTCAAGGGTCTGGGTCTGGGTCTGGGTCTCTTGTGAGCTTGCCATTCTAACGATTAGATCGCCATCAAATAGCTCTTGAAGAATGGTCTGACACATTTTTAGAATGATCAAATCATTATGTGAAGGGCTTTGCCAATGCTCAATAAATACATCTGCTTGTGCAACAGGGATGTTGGCACATTGAGCGGTGATGACCCCAAAGTCGTCTTTAAGAGCAACTTCTACCATTAAGTTTTTAGCTTTAAAATCAAATATATTATTATTGATAATCGCTTTCAGTGTCCGTTCAAAACAATATTGAAGTACTCCCTGATAACTGTCTAAGGTTAATGAAAAAGGCAATTTTAACTGAACATTTGAGTAATCTTCTGGATTCAATTCATTGCTTAAGGTTCGGGTTATCAAGGTTACGGTATCAAATGTCTCGGTGTCATTAGTAAAGCTGCTACCAATGTGATGATTTAGTTGGTTGATCAGACTTTTTGCCTGAACATGATTGTCATGATGAATTAACGATTTTAACTGGCTCAGTGCATGGCTCATCGGTTGCAGGCACTGTTGGTTTTGATAACGTAATTTTTGGCTTTCAAGCTTGGCCAAGCGACTTTTTAATTTACTTATTTCAGCTTGAGATTGAATTTGCTCAGTTGTTAGCTCCTCTGTCCGCTCGTGGACTTTTTCTTCTAACGCCACATTTAACTCTTTGGCTTCTAAGATAGCATTAACCTGCTCTGTCTTATCAAGAAGACAAAATACAATTTTTAAGGGGAGGCCATTTTCATTCCACTGCGAAACTTGAATGGTGGCAAAAAAGTGTTTTATTTTATCATTATTGCATCTCAGGGTGAGCTCGGTGCAAATTCTCTCCATGTGACCGTTTAATAACTGATATAGACGCTCTTTTTGTTCTATTTCACGCTCTCCTGCAATTAATTGCTTAAACCATTCAGTCGGTTGCTTAATAGCTTTTAGTTGATCTGCTTCTAATTCTAAATGTTTGGCAAAGAGTTCATTGCCGCTAAATTGATCTGTAATCTGGTTGTACTCACACAGGCCCAGCTCGGCATTATTAATAGCAATTGATAATTTTTTCTGAGATTTTTTAAGGTTATCTTCTACTTGTTCTCTTTTTTTAATATCTTCTTTTAAGCTCGTTCTCATCGCATTAATCGCAGTGACAACGTCGTCAATTTCATCCAGTTGATGTTGGTTATGAGCTTTATTAACAGTTAATTCATTATCGAGATTGTTAATGTTGAATTGATTAGCCCAGCGTGACATTTTTTGTAGGCGGGCGGTTACCAAGCGCTGAAAAATGAATAAAATAAACAAAGAAACAGAAAAGGTCTTAAAAAATTGAGTAGCAAGGATAATCAACGCTTTATACGATAAACTCTCGTATAGCCCTTGATAATCTAATGTAATATTAAGCACACCTAATGCGTATTCACGGTCGCTATTACGATAAAACAGGTCAATCGCGTGCTTATCGGCTGACAATTTGTCAAAGTTCCCAGTACTGTGAAGAAGACCTTCATTGGTTTCAATATAAACATTAAGCACCCCAGGAAAATTCAAAATACCTGATAATTGAGCTTTTATTTGCTGGTTATCAAAATTCCATAAGCTGTAACTCACACTTTCTTGATAGCCAGATTGAATTTGTTTAATGCTTTGATCTAATTCATTGGTCCCTTGGCGATAATCGGAATAAATAATATAGGTAGTGGTCGCAAAAGACACAAAAAAACTGAAGGCTAAAATATAAGTCAGCAAGGTAAGAGCGAGCTTAGTTTTTTCGCTTGCTGGTTTTAGAAGGGGAGTTTTTGCTGTATTAGGCACGGAGCAATCCTTTTCCTCACTGCATAATGACTTGAGCGATTAGTACTTATTTAACATATTTCTATAGTAGACCATTTAACCAAACAGTTATATAGATAGCTTATTATATAGATAGCTTATAAAGACAGTTTAGTTTGCTTTTGAAGAATTGTTAGTAACAATTTTTAATGGTGTCGAAATAGGCAGGGTAACCAGTCTGTTAGGTTTTTGCGACTTGCTATAACTTGCGTCAGTCTTTGCTTACACCTCTTAAAGACTGACAGCAAGCACACAGTAAATGTGTTTATTCGGTGGCTAAAAGCATTCGATTCTTGGCAATAAACTTATCACCAATACCTTTTACCTTAGTTAGTTCCTCAACTTCTGTAAATGCACCATTTTTTAAACGGTAATCAATAATGGCTTGAGCCTTTTTACTACCAATTCCTTTCACTTTTTCTAGTTGTTCTAGGCTGGCATTATTAATATTGATTGTGCTGCTAGTTGAGCTATTGATTGAGCTATCGGCATTGTCATTGGCAAAACTGGGGTTAAAAATCAGCAATGTTAAGACAACTAAAATAGCGTTTGAAATAGTCCGTGCGTTCATATGCGTTCCTTTTTTTTGTTGTTGAATTAAAAAGATAGCATTTAAAAATTATTGAACATTACGAAAATAGGGTGGTTTTAATAGTTTTTTTTACGGGAAAAATAATGAGAAATTCCAGCTTAATATGAGATTTTAAGCTGGAATTCTGAGAGGGCTGGGTTAGTCGTCTGTGGCTTTTGGCTTAGCTGCTGCTTTTTTTGTTGCAGCTTTTTTAGCCGGAGTTTTTTTGCCAGCAGGCTTTTTAGCTGTGGCTTTCTTTTTAGCCGGCGCTTTTTTCTTAGGTTCGGTTTCTACCCATTGACTGTCTTCAAATACTGCACTCCAGCCAGATGCCTTGCCATCGACTTCTGACATAACATATTGAGATTTAGTCTTACGGCTAAAACGAATAATTGCTGGATTACCTTCTTTATCAGAGCGTGGTGCATCTAATAAAAAATGGTATTTAGGATCAAGTTCAGCCTGATGTGGAATGATCTCTGATACTAAAGGCGCGCGAGTTTCACGATTTTTTGGAAACTGGCTGGCGGCTAAAAATAAACCGCTAGCACCATCACGTAAAATATAGGTATCGTCTACTTTAACGCACTGAAGCTCAGGCATTGGGATCGGATCCATTTTTGGTGGTGCAGCTTCACCGCTTTTTAGCAGCTTGCGGGTGTTTTTGCATTCGTCCGCCATACAGCCGAAATATTTACCAAAACGCCCAGATTTCAGCTGCATTTCACTGCCGCATTTATCACATTCTAAGGTTGGGCCGTCATAGCCTTTAATTTTAAATTGACCTAGTTCTACTTCGTAACCTTCGCAATCCGGGTTGTTACCACAAATATGCAATTTACGTTTTTCGTCCAGCAAGTAACTGTCCATAGCTGTGTTACAAATAGTACAGCGACGTTTATCGTTTAAACGACGGCTTTCGGCTTCTTCGTCCCCGTCTAGGCTGATCGCTTCATCACCCGGTGTTAGGTTCATGGTACTTGTGCAGCGCTCTTTAGGTGGCAAGCTGTAACCCGAGCAGCCTAAGAAAACACCGGTGGAACCCGTACGAATTTGCATAGTGCGCGAACAAGTAGGGCACTCAATGTCGGTATTAACCGGATCATTGGGTCGCATGCCGTCTTCGCTGTCGGCAACTTCTAATTTATTTTGGAAATCACTGTAGAATTCGTTGAGTACTTTCTTCCAGTTTAAATCTCCTTCAGCTACATCGTCGAGCTTCTCTTCCATGGTTGCGGTGAAATTATAATCCATTAAATTGTCGAAATTTTCCATTAATCGACTGGTCACAATATCGCCCATTTTTTCGGCATAAAAACGGCGGTTTTGTAGGCTTACATAACCACGATCTTGAATAGTCGAAATAATTGAGGCGTAGGTAGACGGACGGCCAATTCCTTGTTTTTCCAGTTCTTTAACCAATGCGGCTTCTGAATAGCGTGGCGAAGGCTTGGTAAAGTGCTGCTTAGGTTGCAGTTCATCGAGTTTTAATTCATCGCCCACGGCAACATCGGGTAAAATAATGTCTTCATCGCCTTTGCCGCCGGTGGGTAAAGCACGTAAATGACCATCAAAGCGAATAACACGGCCTTTGGTTTTGAGTTCAAAGTCGGCTGCTTTTACGGTGATGGTTGAGCTGGTAAATTGCGCATCGTTAATTTGGCAAGCCACAAAACGACGCCAAATTAAATCATAGAGGCGCTGCGCGTCAGGCTCCATTTTATCGAGATCGTTTGCTGACAACTCAACATTAGAAGGACGAATTGCTTCGTGAGCTTCTTGAGCTCCTTCTTTGCTGCTGTATGAGCGAGGATCCGCCGGTAAGTATTGCTCACCGTACTCTTTGGCAATAAATTCACGGGCATTTTCAACGGCGTCGCTACTTAAATTAGTCGAGTCAGTTCGCATGTAGGTGATGTAACCCCCTTCATACAAACGTTGCGCCAATGTCATAGTTTTTTTAACGCTAAAACTCAAGCGGGTGCTTGCTGCCTGTTGCAGCGTAGAAGTAATAAATGGAGCAGCAGGTTTGGATTTAGTCGGGCGATCTTCACGATTAGCCACAGTGAAGGTGCTGTTTTGCAGCACGGCCATTGCTTTATCGCTGTGATCTTTATTGCTGGGCTTATATTCTGCACCATTTTCTTTTACGACTTGGCAACGCAGGTGATCACCTTGTTGACTATTCAACTTGGCAAAAGCTTCCCAGTATTCAACCGGAATAAAGGCCCGAATTTCACGTTCACGTTCTACCACGATGCGCACAGCGACCGATTGCACTCGGCCAGCAGACAAGCCACGAGCAACTTTAGCCCACAGCAGGGGAGAGACCATAAAGCCTACTACGCGGTCTAAGAAACGACGAGTTTGTTGCGCATTGACTCTGTCTATATCAAGATCAGATGGTTTTTCAAAGGCGGACTTAATCGCTTTTTTGGTAATTTCGTTAAATACGACTCGGCGGTAGCGGCTATCGTCACCACCAATAACTTCCCGCAGGTGCCAAGCAATGGCTTCCCCTTCGCGGTCCAAATCCGTTGCGAGATAAACGGTGTCGGCATTTTTGGCAAGACGTTGCAGTTCTTCAACCACTTTTTCTTTGCCGGGTAAAATTTGATAATTGGCAGCCCAGTCATTGTCTGGGTTGATCCCCATTCGGTTAATTAGCTGCTCTTTTGCTTTACGTTTTTTATGGACGATTTTATCTTCGGGAGATAGCTTTCGCGTAATCGCCGCTTGGCGAGCCCGTTCTTTAGGATCGCTTTTAGTTCCTGATCCCGACGTCGGTAGATCACGAATATGACCAACACTGGACTTCACAATGAAATCTTTGCCCAGATATTTGTTGATTGTTTTCGCCTTGGCAGGCGACTCCACAATAACCAGCGATTTGCCCATATTGATCTAAAAAACCTTATGTAAAGAAGTAAATAACCGATTGTATTCAGTTTAAAGCGACAATTTATATGCACTCAAGGGCGCTGGGTCAAGCACTTGTGAAATGAATTTTCATTTAAGTGAACTTTAGCAGTGCTAAAAATCATTGCTAAACTCATTATATAGAAGCAAGATTGGCCCCGTTAATCAACGCTAAGCTGTATTATCTAAATTTTCAATAGAGAAGGGTATTTAATGTCGTCACTGGGATTGGTTATTTCTATTTCTGTGCCTGTTTTGTTGTTTTTATTGGTTGCGTTATTTATTAGTAAGCAGCATCAAAAAACAGTCTCGCAACGTGCTCAAATTCGCGTTTTGAAAGAATTTATTGCTGAGCTCGCCGAAGCGTTAGAGTTTTTAGTTAAGGTGGATAATCAAACTGAAATTCAATCATTGGTTTTTGAGCGTATTAAGCAATTGAATCAACGTTATATTGCATCGTTACCTAAAAATGAACGTGGCGGAGCGAATGCTGTAGATATTGCTGAGTTGGAGCACAAGCTAAACGAAGGCGGTGACAAAAAAAGAATTTTGAAAAGTGATCGTGAAATTCGTTATGCAAAAAAACAGTTTTCAAAAATTATCAAATCATTTGGCCCAATGATTAAAAATAGAAGTGCATCGGAAGCGACTATTTTGGAATTTAGGCGTTATTTGAGGATTTCGATTTTAGAAATGGAGGTTGATTCATTTTCTGCTCAAGGCGACGTGGCGGCGCAGCGTGGTGATGTGACTACGGCCAGTGGCTATTATAAAGCGGCAAGAAAATTACTGATTGAATTTAATATGCAGTACCCAGAAAAAAATCAACGTGTTAAAGCGCTGGCCGATAAAACAGCTTCTTTATTTAAAGGTGGCAAGCCTCAAGGGTCTAACAGTCTTGCTGATGAGCTGTCTAAAGAAAAAACCAATGAAAAAGATCAACATGGTTTTCCTTCAGACCCTACTCAGGATAATAAGCAAACGTTTTGAAGGCATCGTCTTTTTTGTCTCCACCCATAGAGGCTTTACCGCGTAATGGGTTATTACAAACTCATAGTGAACAAGTAGATATTTTACGTTTAGATCAGCTGCATCCGGTGGTGTCGGGTAATAAATGGTTTAAGTTAAAATATAATATCGAAATGGCTTTAGCGAATGGTTATCAATCATTATTAAGTTGCGGTGGGGTGCACTCTAATCATTTACACGCCCTAGCTAAAGCAGGGCAATACTATCAACTTCAAACCCATGCGTTAGTGCGAGGTTATTCAGAAGTTGCCTTAACTTCGACATTAAAAGACTGCCAGAATATGGGTATGAATCTTGAGTTTGTGAATAAGAAAACGTATTTACAACGATATGATCCACATTGGTGTCAGCAGCAGGCGCAGCGTTTATCGAGTTATTGGATTCCTGAAGGCGGTAACAATGAATTAGGCATACAAGGCTGTGGCGAAATAGCCAATGCTTGTCTGAACGCTGAGAAAAATTACGACCAAGTGTGGTTGAGTATTGGTTCGGGGTGCACTTTTAAAGGTGTTGAGCGCGTTTTGCCAAAATCTATAAAATTGCGTGGCATTTTAGCCATAAAAGGAGGGCAATCTTTAGCCCAAGAACTTCTTGCGAGTGCTCTTTATCCTCATCGCTGCGAGTTTGATTTTGATAGTCATTATGGCGGTTTTGGTCGTTGTCCTGATGAGTTGCAAGCCTTGATTCACCGTTATGATGAATCAAATTTACCGCTAGATCCTGTTTATACAGCAAAGTTGGTCGCGGCATTTGAGCAGAGTTGGCAACAAGGATTATTGCCTCTTAACCAAAACTATCTGCTTATTCATACTGGTGGTTTACAGGGGCGTCGTGGAATAGATGGCCTCTAACACATTGAATTCAATGGATTTCAGGCAAGCGTTCAAGCAACAATTATGATATAAACTTTAGTAAAGAATGGTTTGGATTTCTTATGATGGAAGAGTTTCGTAATATCGGCATTATCGGCCGATTAGGCAGCACTAAAGTAGTTGATACAATTAGGCGATTAAAAACGTACTTGGTAGAAGAAGGCTATCATGTCATTTTGCAAGATCGCATTGCCGAGGTAATACCGGGTCATGGGATGCAGGTCAGTACACAAAAATTACTGGGTGAAATTTGTGACTTGGTGATTGTAGTGGGCGGCGACGGAAGCTTACTGGGTGCCGCAAGGGCCTTGGCTAAGCACAATACGCCTGTACTGGGCATTAACCGAGGACGTTTGGGTTTTCTTACCGATATTAGCCCAGACGATACCATGCTTGATGCGGTACAAGATGTGTTAGATGGTAATTACATTTCTGAGCAACGTTTTTTATTAGATGCCGAAATAAAACGTGATGGAGTGCCAATTGCGACGGGTGAAGCCTTGAACGATGTGGTTTTACACCCGGGTAAGTCTGCTCGTATGATTTCTTTCGATTTGTATATCGAAGGTCAGTTTGTTCATCATCAGCGCGCTGATGGCATGATAGTTTCAACTCCAACCGGTTCAACCGCTTATGCGTTATCCGGCGGTGGCCCAATTATGCACCCCAAGCTGGATGCCATTGTGTTGGTTCCTATGTTTCCTCATACCTTGTCGAGCCGGCCGATTGTAGTTGACGGCAACAGTGAAATTAAACTGGTTATTGGCGAGGCGAACGAAACGTACCCTACAGTCAGTTGTGATGGTCAAAAGCATATACCTTGTGCCCCAGGTGACAGTGTTACGATTCGTAAGAAACCCCACAGGTTAAAGCTGATACATCCTAAAAGTCATAATTTTTATGAGATATGTCGTACTAAGTTAGGTTGGGAAAGAGTAGGTGATAGCTGATGCGTCAGGGTTACGACTTAATTGGTGATGTGCATGGTTGTGGTGAAACGCTGATTTTGCTGTTAGAGCAAATGGGTTACCGCAAAATTAATGGTGTGTATAAGCATAAAAGTCGCAAAGCCGTTTTTCTTGGGGATATTATTGATCGCGGCCCGCATATACGTCTTGCCTGTGAAGTTGTGCGCAGCATGGTGGATGCTGGTCATGCTTATATGATTATGGGTAATCATGAGTACAATATTGTTACCTACATGACACCGTCTCCTGCGGGTGTTGATCACCCTTTTTTACGCCCACATACCCAGCGTAACAGTTTTATTATCGAGCAAACCGTTGAGCAATTTGCTAACCATCCCAAAGAATTTAAAGAATATTTAGACTGGTTTACTGAGCTGCCGTTGTTTCTGGAATTTGATCATTTTCGTGTGGTTCATGCCTGCTGGGATCAGGCAATGATTGATGAGTTTACCGCGCGTTATGGTGGTAATCAGCTGCATAAGGGTATGTTGTCTAAATCGGTCAACCCGAATACTTTTTTGTTTCAGTTTTTAGATCGTATTCTTCGGGGCACTTCATTAAAATTGCCAGGGAATCGCTCGATGACTGCAAAAGACGGTATGGTTCGTCAATTTTTCCGCACTAAGTTTTGGTCTCAAAATCCACAGATATACAGTGATGTGGTGTTTCAACCAGATCCATTACCCCCCGAACTCACTCATTTACGCTTGAGTGAAACCGATAAAGAAAAGCTGTTGTTTTACCCAGAAACCGAAAAACCTTTGTTTTTTGGCCATTATTGGATGTCGGGCGTGCCTGCTACCATTCGTAGAAATATTGCATGTTTGGATTACAGTGCGGTCAAATATGGTCGTTTAGTGGCTTATCGAATGGATAGTGAAAAACAACTCAACAATGGTAAGTTTACTTGGGTCCGAGTGGATAAGTCGGAGCGTTGATATGAGTTCAATTCTTGTATTGCAGGCCCGCCCAGAAATAAATCTGAGTCCTATTACAGAGAGACTTTGGCAGGCAAATATTCCCCATCGTGTGATTATGAATCAACAAACCCAGGATTTGTGGGTGGCCCGTGAAGAAGACGCCGAGCAGGTGAAAATTTGGGTGCAGCAGTGGCAGCAAGGTCAACTAACGCCGCAGCCAGACAGCAAAGAGCAGTTACCCTGGCAAGTTAAAATGCAGCAATTGCTGGTTACAGCCAGTAGTTTTCCGTTAACGGTTTTAATGTTGGTTGTTTTGGGCATTATTTTTCTTTGCCAACAAATTGGATTAGTTAATCTGAATGATTGGCTATTACAACCAGCATTATGGAGCGGTGAGAAATTTGATTTGATCACTTTTTGGCAAAATGACGTATATCGCTGGTGGTTTCCGGCTTTGATTCATTTATCGTTAATGCATTTGATTATGAACAGCTTTTGGTGGTGGGTTTTGGGACGTCAAATTGAAACCCGTGATGGCCATTGGGTTTTGTTAGTGCTTAGTTTGGTTTTTGCCGTGGGTGCGGGTTTTGCTCAATATTGGGCGGTCGGGCCGTTTTTTGCCGGCTTATCTGGTGTGGTTTATGGTTTGATGGGCTGGACTTGGTCGCGTCAAACGTTTAAGGGCCAACACTATGATCTGCCTACTTGGTTATTCCCGTTTATGATCATTACCATGGTGGTCATGATGTTAGTTGACGGTGCTGGTATGGAGATGCGCATTGGCCATGAATCGCATTTAGCGGGAGCGGTTATTGGCGTTGTTTTAGGAGCGGTGATCCCTAAGTTGGGTCGCGCTAATCCAACCTAACGTAATATTTTAGAAGGTTATAATTATGACAGTTGATCAGTTAATTCAAGCAATGACGCCGGAAGTCTACGGCAATATGAAAAGTGCTTTAGAGCTGGGGCGTTGGGCCGATGGTCGAAAACTAGAAAGCGATCAAAAAGCCTTATGTATGGAGGCACTTATACGGTACGAAAATATGGTGGACATGCCTGCAGAGAAACGCATTGGCTATATGGAAGCTGCTTGTAAATCTAGTAAAGACGACGATGTTCAGCCTTTAACCATTAAATAATCACTGTTGAAAGCAGTTTCCATTTTAACGACTCGGGTTAAGAAATAATTATATGCCTAGCTTTTCTGGTCATCTTAGTAAGATGGCAACCTATTTGAATACCTCTCCTGATGCTGACAACAGGATTCGATATCAAATGCGCTTGGACGATCAGTCCATTGATCTCAACCCGTTGCTGGGCCAGACCATTCGAATGCATTACAGCGGAGACATTGAGTGTTGTCATTGTGGACGCAAAACTAATAAAAGCTTCAGTCAGGGTTATTGTTATCCGTGTTTTAAAAAATTACCGCAGTGTGATTTGTGCATCATGAGCCCAGAAAAATGCCATTATCATTTAGGCACTTGCCGAGATGCTAGCTGGGGTGAGAGCTTTTGTATGCAAGATCACTTTGTGTATTTGGCAAACTCGTCGGCGTTAAAAGTTGGCATAACTCGTGGTAATCAGATTCCAACCCGTTGGTGTGATCAAGGGGCCAGTCAAGGTCTCGCCATTTTTAAGGTACGCAACCGCTTATTGTCGGGTTTGGTAGAAACCTTGTTTAAGCAAACATTAGCCGACAAAACCAATTGGCGGGCTATGTTAAAGGGTAATGCGGATTCTTTGGACTTGGCCGCAATACGCGATGACTTATATCAAGAATATCAGCAAGGTTTAAATGCCATAGAGCTTGAGCATGGCCCAGGCGCTATCACGTATTTACCTGATACCGAAGTAGTCACACTAGAAGCACCGGTGCTTGAATATCCAACAAAAGTTTCGAGCTTGAACTTTGATAAAACCCCAGAGATTGAAGGTAAGTTAATGGGTATTAAAGGCCAATACTTACTACTTGATTGTGGGGTAATTAATTTGAGAAAGTTCAGTTCTTACCCGATTGAGTTCAGTTACTAATAGAAAGTAAACAAAGAAATACACCCCATAAAGTCAAGATAAGGGACTTAATGATGACGGCTGCACAACCTACAACGATTTATTTAAAAGATTATCAGGCACCGCTTTTTGTAATTGAAACGACTTACCTGAGTTTTGATTTGCACGAAGACTTTACTCGGGTTGATAGTCGCCTAAAAATGCGCCGTAATCATCAGCAGCATTCTAGCCACCAAGATCCTAGCCACCATGTTCCCTTGGTCTTAGTCGGGCAAGATTTAACCTTGTTATCGGTCAGTGTTGATGGTCAATTATTGCCAGCAGATCGTTACTCAGTTGATGGCGAATTGTTAACCATTAATGATTTGCCCGATGAGTTTGAATTGTCTATTTCCTCGCACATAGAACCCCAAAATAATACCGCTTTGGAGGGGTTATATAAGTCCGGTGGTATGTTTTGTAGCCAGTGCGAAGCCGAAGGTTTTCGCCGAATTACTTATTATCTCGACCGTCCAGATGTGATGAGCGTGTTTACAACCGAGGTTATCGCCAATAAACAGCAGTATCCCATTTTACTGTCTAACGGAAATGCGATTGAGCGCCAAGACTTAGACGATGGTCGCCATCGTGTTGTTTGGCATGATCCGCACAAAAAGCCTTGTTATTTATTTGCCTTGGTGGCGGGTGATTTAAACATGAAGAGTGATGAATTCATCACTATGAGTGGCCGTAAAGTAGCCCTTCAAATTTTTGTTGAAGCGCAAAATATTGATAAAACAGATTATGCTTTGGATGCGTTAAAGCGTTCAATGAAGTGGGATGAAGAAAAATACGGTCGAGAGTACGATCTCGATATTTTCATGATAGTCGCCGTTGATGCTTTTAATATGGGAGCAATGGAAAACAAGGGACTGAATATTTTTAATTCATCTTGCGTGTTAGCCAACCCACAAACCGCTACCGACATGGCTTACCAGCGAATTGAAGCGATTGTAGCACATGAATATTTTCATAACTGGTCGGGTAATCGGGTTACCTGCCGTGATTGGTTTCAGTTGAGCTTAAAAGAAGGCTTCACGGTGTTTAGAGACGCACAATTTACTGCGGATATGAATTCTAAAACCGTAAAGCGAATTGAAGATGCTTCATTGTTGCGAACAGTGCAGTTTGCTGAAGATGCTGGGCCGATGGCGCACCCGGTACAGCCAGATTCATTCATGGAGATTTCTAACTTTTATACCGTTACCATCTATGAAAAAGGTGCTGAAATCGTCGGCATGATTCATAAGCTCTTAGGTGAAGAAGGGTTCCGTAAAGGATCTGATCTGTATTTTGATCGCCACGACGGCCAAGCCGTTACCATAAATGAATTTGTTGCGGCAATGGAAGATGCTAATAACGTTTCACTGGCTCAGTTTAAACGCTGGTATAAATCTGCCGGTACGCCGGTTGTTAACGTTGTTAGTGATTATGATGAACAGGCTAAAATTTATCGCTTAACCTTTTCGCAATCTGCTGATGAACCCTTTTTAATTCCTATTGAGTTAGGTTTGTTGTCTCCAGCTGGTGATGATATAACCGCGCAAATGGCTGTTAATTTATCGTTAGCAGATAAAAAATCTGGTTGTTTTGAGCAGGGAATTTTTCGTTTAACCGATAAACAACAAGTGTTAACGTTTGAAAATGTAGAAGCTGAACCTATTCCTTCGTTATTGCGCGACTTTTCAGCGCCTATTAAGCTCAATTATCCGATGACGCGGGATCAGTTGATGTTTTTGATGCAACACGATAGCGATGGCTTTAACTGTTGGGATGCCGGTCAACGCTTGGCTTTGGATGTGATTGCTGAAGTGACCACACAGATCAAGCAGGGCGATTCTGTTTCTGTAGATGCCAGATTGATTAAGGCTTATCGGGGGTTGTTGCAGCGTGATGATGTCGATCATGGAATGATGGCAAAATTATTGATGCTGCCAAGTGTTTCTTATATTGCAGAAACCCAAGATATCATTGATATACACGGGATCAATAATGCCCGAACACAGGTTCTCACCGAATTATCTAATGCTTTAGCGGAGCCTTTAGCTGCTTTATACCAAACATTAAATCAACCACAACAATATCTACCCGAGCCTAAGCAAATGGCTCAGCGTGGTTTAAAAAATGCAGCACTAGGCTATTTGTTAAAATCTTCAGATCCTCAGTATTGCCAGTTAGCAGTGGATCAATTTGCAAGTAGCGATAATATGACCGATAGCATGGCTGCGTTATCTTGCTTGGTAAATTCGCCTTACAAAATAGAAGCAGAAAAAGCGTTAGAGGCATTTTATAAACAGTGGCAACACGAGCCTTTGGTTGTGAATCAGTGGTTTTCTGTACAAGCAGGTTCAGCCGAATACGGCAGCTTAGAAAATATACAGAGGTTACTGAATCACGAAGCGTTTGATATTAAAAACCCAAACAAGGTCAGGGCAGTTATTGGTGCATTTGCAGGACAATCGTTGGTTAACTTTCATGCCAAAGATGGTCTAGGCTATCAATTACTGGCAGATCAAATAATTACGTTGAATTCACTCAACCCTCAAATGGCTTCAAGGTTGATTGCGCCATTGACAAAATGGCGACGTTACGTTGCTGTTCAAGGCGAGTTAATGAAACAACAGCTGCAGCGAATTATGGCAGAAGAAGCATTATCAAAAGATGTATTTGAGGTTGTTTCCAAAAGTTTAGCAGCAAGCGAGTAACGGCTAAACAGGGATTTATTCTGCCTTAGTGAAAGAATTGTGAATTAATCGATCATTATTTAAACGATAAGTGACTTTTTTTTCGTTTTAAAATTAATTTACTGGCTTAGGCGCATTGAGCATAAGCCTAAGTTTCTTTATGCTAAGGCATCGGTAATCTACACACGTAGATTTAAACAGAGGTCGCAGAATGAAAAACAATAAATGGGTCGCGGCTGGGGTATTGGCTTTGGCAGCGTGCTTCCAAGTAGCCAACGCAGCAGTATCGGTGCAGCAAGCAGAAAAATTAAAGGGTGAATTAACCCCTCTTGGCGCAGAACGCGCTGGTAACGGCAGTGATATTCCTCCTTGGCGGGGTGGCCTTACTGTACCAACACTCGATTATAAAGAACCAGGTCAGCATCACTCAAACCCTTATCCTCAGGATAAACCTCTATTTACTATTACCGCTGAGAATAAAGATGAGTACAAAGAATTTTTAAGTGAAGGTCAGATGGCGTTATTCGCTACCTATCCCGAAACGTTTAAAATGCCTATCTATAAAACTCGAAGAACAGCAGCAGCGCCAGAGTGGGTGTATGAAAACACCTATAAAAACGCGATTCGTGCAGAGCTGGGTGAAGGGGGCGCAGGTATCCGCTATGCTTATGGTGGTATTCCGTTTCCGATTGCTAAAAATGGTTTAGAAGCTATTTGGAACCACATTACTCGTTGGCGTGGTATTTTCTTTAGCCGACGTTCATCAGAAGTAGCTGTACAGCGAGATGGCTCTTACTCATTAGTAACAGTTCAGCAAGATGTACTGTTTAATTTCTATAATCCAAAGTCTTCGATAGATAAACTAGATAACATTCTTTTTTATTACCTATCTTTTACTAAATCACCTGCACGTTTAGCCGGTGGTGCAGTTTTGGTTCATGAAACCATTGACCAAGTAGAAGAAGCACGTCAAGCATGGGGTTATAACGCTGGTCAGCGTCGTGTTCGACGCGCCCCAAACCTTGCTTACGATACTCCGATTGCTGCTGCAGATGGTTTACGTTATGCCGATGACACAGACATGTTTAATGGTGCTCCAGACCGTTATGAATGGACTTTAGTCGGTAAAAAAGAAATGTACATTCCTTATAACAGCTATGATTTATCCAGTAATAAGCTAACTTACGAGCAAGTTTTAAAACCTGGTCATTTAAACCCCGAGCATACCCGTTATGAAAAACATCGAGTTTGGGTAGTAGAAGCTAACCTTAAAGAAGGTGCTCGCCACGTTTATAGCAAGCGTCGTTTTTTCTTAGATGAAGATACTTGGGCGGTAACCGTTGTCGATCAGTACGATGCCGCCGGTGAAATCTGGCGAATCAGTATGGCTTATACTAAAAATTATTATGAAGTTCCGGTTACTGTAACAACGGTTGATGTGTTCCATGATATTAAAGCACGTCGCTACCATGTTCAGGGACTTGATAATGAAGAGCGCGGAACCGTTGATTTCAGTCTAGAATTACCTAACGACCAATATTTTACGCCGTCGGCCCTGCGTCGCCGTGGTAAACGTTAATTGATTTGATTTTTAATAACATTATGTAACATATAGACGTTAGATAATTCCGAAAGGGTCGGCTAGAATCACGGCCCTTCAAAAAAATTATAAGAATGGAGTGTTTTATGAGATTCCAATCGGTTCGAAATCGAATCGTTACGGCGATCCTGCGACTAACGACAATAAAAACATCACTATTAGTAGGTAGTTTGATGTTCGCATTAGGTGCTCAAGCCACTTGGCAAGACCCTCTTAATACGCCTTCTTTGGCAACTAACCGAGCGCATGAAAGTTTATTGCTCGACATTACCCGTGCCGGTGGTCGTTTAGTGGCTGTTGGTGCTCATGGTCATGTTGTTTTTTCTGATGACAGTGGCAAAAGTTGGCAACAGGCTAAAACTCCTTCTTCTACGACGTTAACCTCTGTGTTTTTCTCTACAGCAACGAGCGGTTGGGCAGTGGGGCACGATGGCTTAATTTTGCACTCTGACGATGCCGGTGAAAATTGGGTTAAACAGTTTGATGGTTACCAAGCCAACGATGCCATGGTTAAAGGTGCAGTGGTCAATAAAGAGCAAGCTGCACAAGAATTAAAAGCGGCTGAAGAAAGTGGTGATCTGGATGCTTTAGATAAGGCCGAGCTTCATTTGGAAAACGCGACTTTTGCTTTAAATGACGCTAACTATGATAAAAAAAGTGGCTCAACCAAGCCCTTTTTAGACGTTTGGTTTTACGATGCTAAATTGGGTTTTGCAGTGGGTGCTTATGGTATGGCTTTTCATACAAAAGACGGCGGTAAAACTTGGATCGATTGGTCTTCTAAGCTAGGTAATGGCGATCGTTTGCATATCAATGGTATTGCAATGGTGGGTCCTCGTTCACTTATGTTAGCGGGTGAGCAAGGTATGATACTGCGCTCCGATGATATGGGTAGTAGCTGGCGTTCTTTACCATCACCTTACGATGGTTCTTACTTTGGTTTAATGGCTAAAAATGATGACATTTTAGTATTTGGGTTACGCGGTAATTTATACCATTCAACTGACGGTGGTATACAGTGGCAAAAAGTGTTCACTAATTCTGAACAAACCTTAATGGCTGGAATTGCAAAAAATAATAGAGCAATTACTTTAGTGGGTAACGGCGGATCTATTATTTTGTTGGACAGAAATTCCGCAACGCCAAAATCCATTATCTTACCAGATAGAACTAATTTAGGTTCTGTTGTACAAGCCCCAGATGGCAGTTTAGTGATCGTTGGAGAAGCCGGAGTAGAGCGTGTAGACGTTAACGGTGCTGCGATACAAGATTCAATCACTATGGCTAAAGGAGGTTTATAAGCATGAGCAACACGCAAAAGACTCAAGGTACTAAATCTGAGCCAGAGCATTTTATAATCACACCACAAAGCGAGCCTTTTTTAGAGCGATTATTATTTTCTGCTCGCCCGCTTGTGTTGTTTATTTTAGCAGCTTTAACGGTTGTTTTTGCTTACGGTTTAACGCAAATTCGATTGGATTCAAGTATTGAAAAATACATTCCACTCAACCATCAGTTTATTCAAAATTACCTAGTTCATAAAGACGACTTAGGTACAGGTTTATCCAATATTAAGTTGTCGGTAGAAAGTAACGACGGCGATATATTCAGTAAAGAATATATGCAAACTTTACAGTTAATAAACGATGAAATATCTGCAATTAAAGGCGTAGACCGTTCTTACTTAAAATCCTTATGGACTCCCAACGTTCGCTGGACAGAAGTGACTGAAGAAGGTTTTCAGGGTGGTCCTGTAATTCCTGCAACTTACGATGGTTCTGATGAAAGTTTAGAACAATTGCGTCAAAACATTCTAAAATCTGGGCAAGTCGGAAGTCTGGTTGCGAATGATTTTTCTTCTACCATTATCGATATTTTATTAGTAGAAATTGATCCAGTAACGGGTGGCAAGCTGGACTATCAAGAATTTTCTCATGAATTAGAGTCTAAAATTCGCGATGCTTTTACTAATGAAGATATCACTATTTATATGACAGGTACGCCAAAGAAATTAGCTGACTTGTTAGATGGTGTTGCCTCTATTGGTATGTTTTTTATAGCCGCTATTATCTTCACCGCTATTTTGTTGTTTTTATATTCACGTTGTATTCGTGGGACTTTAATCCCGATTGCAGCTTCGCTTATTGCGGTTGTTTGGCAGCTAGGTGCGTTGGCATTGATGGGCTTTACCATTGATTTGTACTCTATTTTGGTTCCATTCTTGATCTTTGCTATTGGCATTAGCCACGGTGTTCAGATTATTAGTGGCATTGCGATTGAGTCCGGCAAGGGTGCAAGTAAGTTAATGGCTTCACGTCTAGCATTCCGTGGTTTGTACGTTCCTGGTATGTTGGCGTTGCTCAGTGATGGCTTAGGTTTCTTAACCTTACTATTTATTGAAATTGGTGTGATTCAAGAGTTAGCAATCGCCGCCAGTGTGGGTGTTGCAATGATTATTGTAACCAACCTAGTATTGGTGCCCTTGATTATGTCTTATGTAGGAATCAGCAAGTCGGGTGTTGCTCATGCAGAACACAACGAACGTGCCGAACCTAAGTTATGGCGCGGGCTTTCTAAGATTGCCAGTAAAAAAGTTGCACCTTTCCCAATCGCTATTGCAATTGCCATGGCCATATTTGGTGTTTATCAAAGTCAATCGCTAAAAATTGGTGACCTTGACGTTGGTGCTCCAGAGTTACGACCTGATTCTCGTTATAACTTAGATAATGCCTACATGGTTGAAAATTATTCAACCAGTTCTGATGTCTTTTTAGTAATGGTGGAAACGGCAAAAGAACAATGTAACTCCTTCAAAGTGATGGATTCTATTGACCGTTTTATGTGGTACATGGAGAGTGTGCCTGGGGTTCAGTCTGCAGTTTCTATGGTTACGGTTTCTAAACTAGTTACCAAAGGTATGAATGAAGGCAACATTAAGTGGTCTGCCCTTTCTCGTAACCAAACCATTCTTAATACATCGATTCAGCGCGCCCCTTCTGGTTTGATAAATCCAGAATGTTCTATGGCCCCGGTTGTGGTTTATTTAAACGACCATAAAGCCGAAACATTAGAGCGCGTAGTAGCCGCTGTTTATAAGTTTAAAGATCAATACGACGATAATGTAGACGCTAAATATTACGATATGAGCGGTGCTGAAATAAGAGCATTGTTAGAGTCGGGTGAACTTAGCCATCCACCAATACGCTTTCAGCTGGCTTCCGGTAATGCGGGTATTGAAGCAGCCACTAACGAAGTGATTGGTGATGCGCAAAATACCATGCTGATCTTTGTATATGTGGTCGTATTTGTATTATGTTTTGTTACCTTCAGATCGATCCGTGCTATTGCGTGTATTTTGATTCCTTTAGCCTTAACCTCAATCTTGTGTCAGGCACTCATGGCCTACATGGGTATTGGCGTTAAAGTAGCGACACTTCCTGTTATTGCATTAGGCGTTGGTATTGGTGTCGATTATGGTATTTATATCTACAATCGCTTAGAAGTGATGTTAATCGCAGGTAAGTCGCTGCAAGAAGCCTTCTTTGAAACCCTAAAATCTACGGGTAAAGCGGTAATGTTTACCGGTATTACTTTGGCGATTGGTGTGGGAACTTGGATTTTCTCGCCGATTAAATTCCAAGCGGATATGGGTATCTTGTTAACCTTTATGTTTGTTTGGAACATGCTGGGTGCGTTGATTTTACTGCCTGCTCTAGCTACCTTTATTCTTAAGCCAGAGCAGATTATTGCTCGCCATAAGAAAATTCATGGTGACACTCAACCCGCTGGTTAGTGGTACTTGTAGTATTAACTGCGGTTGGTCATTATTAGCCGCAATAAGTGCTTTACTAGCAAATAAAAAGCAGCCATTTTAGTGGCTGCTTTTTTTTGTCCGTAGTTTTTATAGCAATAGATTTTTTGAGCGAGCCCATGCGTATAATTCACACCTCCGACTGGCATTTAGGCCGATTTTTTATCAATAAAAGCCGTCAGCCAGAACATCAGCTGTTTATTGAATGGCTTTTACAGCAGGTAGAAGGCCACGATGTGGATGCGGTTATTATTGCTGGGGATATTTTCGATACTGGCTCACCACCGAGTTACGCGCGCGAACTGTATAATCAGTTTGTAATTGGTATGAATCAGCTTGGCAGACAGCTGATTATTTTAGCGGGTAATCATGATTCAGTTTCTACGCTTAATGAATCGAAAAATATTTTAGCGCATCTTAATACCCAAGTAATTTCTGCGGCCTCTGAAGATTTATCTTCGCAAGTAATCACACTAAAAAATAAACAGGGCGATGTTGGCGGTATTGTATGTGCCATTCCTTATTTACGCCCCAGAGACATTATGCAAAGCAAAGCAGGGGAGTCGGGCCAACAAAAACAACAGGCGTTAGGGCAAGCCATTGGCCAACACTACCAAGACGTTTTTGCTTTGGCTGAAAAACAGCGGGATGATTTGCATAAAAAAACGGGTGAGTTACTGCCCATTATTGCCACGGGGCACTTAACCGCAATGGGCGTAACTGCCTCAGAATCGGTGCGCGATATTTACATTGGCAGCTTAGAAGCATTTCCTGCGAAAGACTTTCCCCCAGCCGACTACATTGCATTGGGGCACATTCATCGCCCACAACGCGTCGCTAAAACCGAGCACATTCGTTATAGCGGCTCGCCCATACCGCTCAGTTTTGATGAACTCAGCTCTGATCCAGCCCACAATAATAAAGAAGTGTTACTGGTGGAGTTAAAAGACGGAACATTAACGCGGGTTGAACCGTTATCGGTACCCTTGTTTCAACCGATGCAAGTGATTAAAGGTGATTTGGCAAGCATTGAGAAACAGTTGGAAAAGTTGGAACAGCTCGCGCAAACTGATATTGCCAGCGGCCCTGAAACACTGAGCACTTGGCTTTCCATTGAGGTCGATACTCAAGACTATCTGAATGATTTGCAACAGCGCATTCAGGCATTAACGGCTGATATGAATGTGGAAATTTTGCAATTAAGGCGTGCACGCAAACAACAGCAGCAACGCATAGAGCGCGAAGATAAAGAGTTGCTAGCAGAATTAACCCCCGCCGATGTTTTTCAGCGCAGACTCGCCAGTGAAGTGTTTGCCAGTGACGAAGAACAAGCCCGCTTAATCCGTCTCAAAAAAACCTTTGCGGGCATTGTGCACGAATTAGAAACGGAGCTGAATGATGAAGATTAATAGCGTACGTTTCAAAAATATAAACTCCCTACAAGGAGAGTGGAAAATCGATTTTACCCAGCCACCGTTTGTTGACAACGGTGTCTTTGCCATTACCGGTGCGACCGGAGCGGGTAAAACCACCTTGTTAGATGCTATTTGTGTTGCCTTGTACCAACAAACCCCGCGTTTGGGCAGCATTAATAAAAGCAATAATGAGCTCATGACGCGGGGAACCGCAGAATGTTTGGCTGAAGTTGAATTTGAAGTCAAAGGCATCTGCTATCGTGCTTTTTGGAGCCAGCGACGCTCGCGTAATAAAGTGGATGGCAACTTACAAGATGCGGTGGTTGAGCTGGTGCAAGTGGCTGATGGCAAAATACTCGCCTCGCAAGTCAAAAAGATGAATGCTTTGATAGAGTCCATTACCGGTTTGGATTTTTCGCGTTTTACAAAATCGATGATGTTATCGCAAGGGCAATTTGCCGCGTTTTTAAATGCCGCTGCTAACGAACGTGCAGAATTATTAGAAGAGTTAACTGGCACTGAAATCTATGGCCTGATTTCTGAACGAGTGCATCAAAAATACAGCGACAGCAAGCAGACCTTGGCGCAGTTAGTGGCACGATCTGAAGGGGTGGAGTTATTAACAGACCAACAGATTGAAGAATTAACCCAACAACAGCAGGCACTGATTGCAACGGTTCACAAAGCTGAAGCTGAGTTAAAACAACTGCAAGCATTACAACAGTGGATAATGGCCTGTGACAAAAATCAGCAAAATCAAACACAGCTAAAGCAACAACTAGATCAATTATCACAAGAGCGTGAGGCGCAAGCTAAAAACTTATTACGTTTAAAACAATCAGAACCTGCAGAAAAACTTAACCCCAGCTATCAGTTATTACAGCACGCCAAGGCTTCGTTTGAGCAAGTCAAAGTGCAATTAAATACATTAAATGAAGCCAAAGAAATAAGCGCAGCAGACGTTTTGGTTTTGTCTAAAGATGTTGCTGAAAAAGAAACGCATTACAGTTCGGCTAAAAAAGATTTTCAGCAGTTTGAGGAATTATTAAATACCACTATTTTACCGCTAGATCTCGAAATACAGCAGTTAGTAGGTGACTTAAATAAACAGCAGCAAGATTTAGAACTGCTTAAACAGAAACAAATAACTGATCAAAGCAGTATTTCTAAGCTGCAAAACGATGTGAATATTGAGCAAAATAACCTAGCCATTTGCCAATCGTATTTAGCCAATCACCCGCAAGCAGAAAATATAGCGCGCCAGCTTCCTGTTTGGAAAAGTCAAATTGCACGCATTGAACCGCTGCAAAAAAATGTTCAGGAAATAGCTCAATCAATTGCGCAATTGTACAAAGATAAAACGACGGGTGAACAGCAGGGCATTGATTTAAAAAACAGTATTCAGCAAAAAGAAAATCAAAAATCGCAAGCGCAAACTCAGGCAGAGTTGATACAAAAACGTGTTGCCCAGCAGCTATTACCCAGCCCTTGCGGTGAGAAAAATTTAGATGTTGCGCAAACGTTAGTAGAATTTCGTAAACAATATGGCGAGTACTATCAACAGTTAAAAGACGTTGAGGTTATATTGGATCAAGAGCGCAAGATTATTGACCTAACGCAGCAGCGAAACCAACTGCAACCAGATCAAGAATGTCCATTATGTGGCTCGTTAGATCATCCTAAGGTTGAGTTGTATCAGGCACTTAATGTGAGTGAAACTCAGCAGCGAAAAATGAATCTTAGTGATGCATTGCAACAGCTAAAAGAACAAGGTGAAAAATTAAAACAAGATTCTTTTGATTATCAGCAAGCGCTTTCTCATGTGCAAAACCAGCAACAGTTGTTGGCAGCCGAAGAAAAAAACTTAACGTTACTGCAACAACAGCAAGATAAACTAAGCCAACAGATTGAGCGCGAGACGCAGCAGCAAGCGGGCTTAAATGCCGAACTGTCTGAGTTGTTACAAACTTTAAATAATCAGTTATCTGAGTGTGGTTTATCGTTACCCGAAACTAACCAGCTAGCGGATTGGCTTAATTATCAAACTCAAGCTTTTGAAGAATGGAAAATACAAAAAGAGTCTGAGCAAAGATTAATTCAATCTCTGGAGTTGTTGGCTCAAAAGATCAGTCAGGCGCAGCAATATTATGAGCAAGAAGCGTCTAAACTCTCGCAGCTCATGCAATCATATAGCGAACAAGACATTCAGTTAACTAAGCTGCGAGAAAAACGACTTAGGTTATTGCAAGATCCTGATGCTAATCATGCTCGTGTTCAGGCGAAAAATTCACTTGAGCAAAAAGAAATACACGTGAAAAATAGTCAGGCTCAATATCAGCAGGCTGAACAAAAATTACAAAGTACGCTGGCGCAAATAGAACTCACACAAAAACAGTTACTTACTTTTGAAACTGCTTTTGCAGAACAAGCTGAGCAATGGCAAAACTTGTTGAACAGCAGCTGCTTTGGTAATGAGGAAGAGTTTCTTGCCGCTTTGCTAGACCCACAACAGCGTGAAGCCTTGTCAGCACTAGAGCAAGATTTAAAAGAACGTACGGCACGATTCACGACCTTGTTAGAGCAGGCAAAGTTAGAAGAACAAGCGCTAAAAGATACTCAGCCAGAATTATCGCTGGAAAAATATTCAGCAAATATTGAAAGCCGTATCGGTGAAAATGTTGCAGAAGATGTTGAAGGTAGCCTTCAAAAAGACATTGAGCGTCTTCAACAAGAACTCAAGCATCATGCTCAAACCCAAGGTGAAGTCAGGCACTTATTAGCCAGCGATCAACAAAGGCGTGAGCAGCAAGCAGAGCTGTTTAAACACATTGATTTGGCAAAACAAGACTATGACGACATCACCTATTTGCACAGTTTAATTGGCTCGCAAAAAGGCGATAAGTTTCGACGCTTTGCCCAGGGCTTAACGCTTGATCATTTAGTGTATTTAGCCAATCGTCAGTTAGATCGTTTGCATGGGCGTTATCTATTACAACGCAAACAAAGTGAAGCGCTTGAACTGCAAGTATTAGACACTTGGCAGGGCGATCATGTGCGCGATACTAAAACTTTGTCGGGAGGAGAAGGCTTCTTAGTGAGTTTGGCTTTGGCTTTAGCGTTATCCGACTTAGTTAGCCATAAAACCAGTATCGAATCCTTATTCTTAGACGAAGGCTTTGGTACTCTAGATAGTGAAACGCTCGATACCGCTTTAAATGCACTGGATCAGTTAAACGCCTCGGGCAAAATGATCGGTGTAATCAGCCATATCGAAGCGATGAAAGAACGCATTCCGGTGCAAATAAAAGTACAAAAAATGAATGGCTTAGGCGTGAGTCGTTTAGAGCCCCAATTCAAATTTGAGCCTGCTTAGGCTCAAACTTAAGCTCTTTTAACAAACTTCGCGGTAATCATCATTTCACCCGCGCCATCAACTTTGCAATCGAGTTGATGGTCTTTGCCTTCAGTAATGCGTCGAATAACCGCTTTTGTACCGACCTTAAGAACCTGTGAGCTGGCCTTGATTTTAAGGTCTTTAATCATAGTGATTTTATCGCCTTCGTTTAGCTGGGTACCGTTAGCGTCTTTAACGACAAATGCCTCATCATCCGGCTCCGATGGGTTCCACTCATGGGCGCATTCTGGGCAGATGAGTAGACTTTGATCTTGATAAACGAATTCAGAGTTACATTTAGGGCAGTGTGGTAGTGCCATGGTATTCCTATTTTATTTAACGTATTAGTCTGGTGTGCTTTATTCAGCTAATTTTCTCTAATAGTTCTCTTAGCGGTGTTGGCAGTATTGATCTCAACGTTTTGGTGATGGTGAACTCATACTTTTGCCATAAAATCCCCATATAAATAATACCAAAACCAATGGCGGTTAAGGCAATCGGGAATAGCAAACTATCGGCGAAAACATCGTAGGCTAAATGGCCAATATAACCGCAGCTGCCAATAGCACCAAAAACAACAAATACTCTTCGTACTAAAACAACACCAACTGCCATCATTAAAAGGTTGATACACAGGTAGATAAATTTCGAAAATTCATCGTTTGAATTTTGAGCCGATAAACCACCCCAAAAAGCAATTACACCAAAAATATAAATCCAAAAGGCATAGTCGGACTTACGTTGAGAACGAATATCCACCCAAAAGGCGAGGCCAATCATTAATAAACCTGAATATAAAGAGACGATTTTTCGTAGTTGCCATGTCATATCGCCACCGGCAATCATTGCCGTGATGTCCATTGTCATATACCAAAGTGTCACGGCGATGGGCATCATCAGGAAAGGGTATTTATATTTCCAAGCAACTACAGCGCCAATCGCGAGCGTGCCCAGCACCATATAGAGCCAATTCCATTTTATGTATCGGTGGTAATCTCGATAGACACTTTCATCTGGCCAAAACCCTAGCCACTGTTGTAAACCATAAATGGCCAACGGCGTTAAACAGACAACAAAAGTGGCGCAAATTCCGGCAGGAATAGATAAGCCTTTAGCAGCCAAAGAGTTGGTTATTTTTAAACCGACACCGGCGTAAAGAACTGAAATCGATAAAATGCCTGCACCGCCAAAAATTTCCCAACCCAAATTCATGAACAAGGTCATAGCGCCAATAGCGATCAGCCCGCCCAGATAATAAAGCACATGGGTAAAAGTAAATTTGGGAACATCCTGATCTTGAATACTTAAAAACTTATAAAGAGCCTCAGCTTGCTGAACAGATATAATGTCTTCAGCCGCTGCATCATTTAACTTCTTCTTCGTAATATCCATGAGGGGGCCTTTAAGTTCTCATTCATAGGTATTAAGCCTATTGATTATTAACGCCTAAAACAGGGGGAGAAGTAGCCTTCCCACCCGAAGGGCAATTCTGCCTTTGTTTTTTATGAGTTTCCAATTGTAAACAATCCTATAGCTAAGAATAAAAATACCGAGCTATAGGAATAGAAAAATTTTTTAAGGAAATCACACATTTTGTTTAAAGTCGGATCGTCGAGATTCTTATAGTTATTGCCTAAGATGAACTTCAAGAAAGAAATATTATTCCTCGGTGTGTTATTCGCAAATAACGTGGGACTACCCATTTCTTTATATTTAGCTATATGGTTACTAGCCATATAAGTAAAAAATCTACTAATAGCTACAAACCACCAAATTACGATGGAGAACATAACGCCTTTGTCACAGGCTTAATTGGAGTGCATTTTTTGGGCATATAATTGCGAAGCAATGCCCAAAAGCGGAACGGAAATTAAGTCC